>OLQS01000055.1_pt1 | contig 76825 bp, 53 predicted proteins | sample 1672291 | NCBI WGS metagenome assembly OLQS01 (sample SAMEA3136668, study PRJEB25190) | human gut metagenome | biome: human gut; feature: human-associated habitat; material: faeces | place: Austria | collected 2013
TCAATCGTAGCCCGAGACAGTCCCAGGCTGACAATTTCGACTGTAATGGGACGTTGCGAAGCATGCGGGATTCCGGGTGATCGCGGCAGTTGCGGTCATTGCAGAACATTCCATTGCGCGACAGTTTGCTGCCGGTCGTCCGGATGCGCAGGACTCGGCGCAGCTTGCTGAGTTTGCGCAGCAAATTCAGCAAAAGCTGTTGGCCGAGGATACATCCGAGCCCTCTATTCCCGGCAATCGTCCTTATAAACAAGCCGGAGGTCACCGCATGACACCCGAGGCAACAGAGGATTGCGTCTCCTGCGGTGCATGCGCCGCGGCGTGCCCCGTTTGTGCTATCGACAAGGGTGACCCCAAACGAGCAGCTGGCGAGGCGTGCATCTCCTGCATGCGCTGCATTGCCGTATGTCCGCGAGGCGCTCGTAAGCTTGATCCCAACAAGCTATCCGCTGTTTCCCAGATGCTGAGCAAGGTTTGCGTCGTGCGGAAGGAATGCGAGCTCTTTATCTAGCGCAAGTGAGATTGGTGCAAACAAACCTGGCCCTTTTGCACCAAAAACGATCCGTTTTCCTCCGTTCCCAAGGGATCATGTGATCCGAAGGGGACGGAGGAAAACGGATCAAAAAGGAAAAATAGTAAGGCGCTCTTTTTCACATTGAATATTGCAATTTGGTAACGCGTTTTATCAAATATGGCATTTATCTGCGGTAATGTTCTATTTCACCGCTGAGGGTGACATTTTATACCGCCTGCCGAACCGTATGGAGACCTCACAACTTTTTAGGTCAGTGTTGTGCGTGTAGCAATTTCGCCCGGCCTCGCCTCCGGGCTGCCATGTGAGAGGGGATCTTATGGCTCGACTGCACGTAATGGAACGCAGCCACGCTCAGGCCGTCATGGACGACCTGCACGATGCGCTCGGACGTCGTCTGGCGGTGAGTTCGCTCGCCCCGTGTCCCGTTGAGTTTACGGCAGCGCTCGTCAACCTGTGCTCCACCCAGAGCTGCGGCAAGTGCACGCCCTGCCGCGTGGGCCTGAGCGCGCTGAGCGATCTGCTCGCCGATGTGCTCGAGGGCCGCGCCGACGAGTCCACGCTCAATCTGATCGAGCGCACCGCCCGCACCATCTATCTTTCGAGCGATTGCGCCATCGGTTACGAGGCCGGCGCCATGGCACTCACGGCCATTCGCGGCTTCCGCGACGATTTTGAGCATCACATTCGCGAGCACTCCTGCGGCTTTGATCGTGAGGCCCGCGTTCCGTGTGTCTCGGGCTGTCCGGCGCACGTCGACATTCCCGGTTACATTTCGCTTGTTGAGGCCGGCCGCTATGCCGATGCCGTCAAGGTCATCCGCAAGAATAACCCGCTGCCGCTCGTCTGCGGCCTGGTGTGCGAGCATCCCTGCGAGATGCACTGTCGCCGTGGCATGGTCGACGACCCCATGAACATCCTCGCCCTCAAGCGTTTTGCCGTTGAGCACAGTGACCTCAACGACCACAAGCCGCATGTAGTGGACGACACCGGTAAGCGCGTCGCCGTGATCGGCGGCGGCCCGGCCGGTCTTTCCTGTGCCTACTACCTGGCCGTGATGGGTCATAAGGCGACCATCTTTGAGCAGCGCCACCACCTGGGCGGCATGCTGCGCTATGGCATTCCCAGCTACCGTCTGCCGCGCGAGCGCTTGCAGGCCGAGATCGACTGGATCTTGAGCGCCGGCATCGATGTGGAACTCGACTACTCCGTGAACGGCGAGGAGCTCGCTCGCCTGCGCGACGAGTTCGATGCCGTCTACCTGGCCATCGGTGCCCATAGCGACAAGAAGCTCGGCCTTCCGGGTGAAGAGGCGCCCGGCGTGGAGTCGGCCGTCAAGATGCTGCGCGCCATCGGAGACGACGAGCTGCCCGACCTGAGCGGCCAGCGCGTGTGCGTCATCGGTGGCGGCAACGTGGCCATGGACGTGGCTCGCTCTGCTGTGCGCTGCGGTGCCGAAAAGGTGAGCATCGTCTACCGCCGTCGCATCTGCGACATGACGGCCCAGGACGCCGAGATCGCCGGCGCCCAGGCCGAGGGCTGCGAGGTGCTGGAGTTGACCGCCCCGCTCGCCATCGAGACGGGCGAGGAAGGTCGCGTGAGCGGCCTGCGCGTGCAGCCGCAGATTATCGGCGAGCCCCGCCGCGGGCGCCCGGCCCCGCGTGCCGCCGCTACGCCCGAGCGCGTCATCCCCTGCGAGCGCGTGTTTGTTGCCATTGGCCAGGACATCGATTCCAAGCCGTTTGAGGAGATGGGCATTGCCTGCAAGTGGGGTCGCGTCGTCACCGATTCGGACGGCGCCGTGCCCAACTTCGATGGCCTCTTTAGCGGCGGCGACTGCCAGACCGGCCCTGCCACCGTCATCCGTGCCATCAACGCCGGCCGCGTGGCTTCGGCAAATATCGACCGCTACCTTGGTTTCGACCACAAGATCAAGCTCGAGGTTGAGCTGCCGACCGTCCAGTTTAAGGGCAAGCATGAGTGCGGCCGCTGCGAGTTGGGCGAGCGCGAGGCCGGCGAGCGTATTCACGATTGGAATCTGGTCGAGCAGGGCCTCACCGAGGAGGAGGCACGCCAGGAGGCAAGCCGCTGCCTGCGTTGCGACCACTTTGGATTTGGCGCGTTCCGCGGAGGGAGGAACCTGGAATGGTAGAGCCCAACAACCCCACTGTCAGCGACAACACCGAAAACGGAGCGCACAACATGGTCAAGCTCACTATCGATAATTGCGAGGTCGTGGTACCCGAGCACACCACGATCCTGGACGCGGCCAAGTCCGTCGGCATCCAGATTCCCACCCTGTGCTACCTGCGCGATCTGAACGAGATTGGCGGCTGCCGCGTGTGCGTGGTCGAGGTTGAGGGCTGCGACCAGCTGGTTGCCGCCTGCAACAACTACGTGCTCGATGGCATGGTGGTCCACACCAACAGCCCCAAGGCCCGCGAGGCGCGCCGCACCAACGTGCAGCTGCTGCTTTCGCAGCACGATTCACGCTGCACGAGCTGTGTGCGCAGCGGTAACTGCAACCTACAGACCATTGCCAACGACCTGGGCATTTTCTATCTGCCGTATCAAAGGCATTTGGCGGGCGAGGGCTGGGATTTCGATTTCCCCATCATCCGCGAAAACGACAAGTGCATTAAATGCATGCGCTGCATCAAGGTGTGCGAGAGCGTACAGGGCCTAGGGATTTGGGACCTGACCAACCGCGCCACGCATACCGCCGTGGGCACCCGCGGGCGCGTGCCGATCGGCAAGACCGATTGCGTCGCGTGCGGCCAGTGCATCACGCATTGCCCGACGGGCGCGCTGCGCGAGCGCGACGACACCGAGACCGTGTTTGACGCGCTCGCTAATCCCGACAAGATCGTGTTGGTGCAGATCGCGCCGGCCGTGCGTAGTGCTTGGGGCGAGGAGCTCGGCATTCCGCGCGAGGAGGCAACCGTCGAGCGTCTGGCTTGCGCGCTGCGCCGCGTGGGCTTTGAGTACGTGTTCGATACCGATTTCTCGGCCGACCTCACCATTATGGAGGAGGGCTCCGAGCTGCTCGAGCGCCTGGGCGCCGCCGCTAAGGGTGAGGGCGACAGCCGCGGCTGGCCCATGTTTACGAGCTGCTGCCCGGGTTGGGTGCGCTTTGTGAAGGCGCGCTATCCGGAGTTTGTCGACAGCCTGTCCACGTCCAAGTCGCCGCAGCAGATGTTCGGCGCTATTGCCAAGACCTACTACGCCAAGGTGCTGGGCGTGGAGCCCGAGCGCCTGTTTGTGGTGTCCGTGATGCCGTGTACGGCCAAGAAGGCTGAGTGCGCGCTGCCGAGCATGGTGGGCGAGGACGGCACGCCCGATGTGGACGTTGCGCTGACGGTGCGCGAGATGGTGCGCATGATTCGTGCGAGCCACGTGAGCGTGGATACGCTGGTTGAGGAGCCGCTCGACACGCCGCTGGGCTTTGGCACGGGCGCAGGTGTGATCTTTGGCACCACGGGCGGCGTGATGGAGGCCGCCGTGCGCTCGGCATATTACCTGGTGTCGGGCAAGAACCCCGATGCCGACTTCTTTACCGATGTGCGCGGCCTGGACGGCTGGAAGGAAGCCGTGGCCGATATCGATGGCACCAAGGTGCGCGTCGCCGTGGCACACGGGCTGAGCAACGCCGCCCGTCTGCTCGACGCGATTCGCGACGGCCGCGCGAGCTATGACTTCGTTGAGGTCATGGCGTGCCCGGGCGGCTGTGTCGGTGGCGGCGGTCAGCCCATCCACGACGGTTGCGAGCTGGCAGCCGAGCGCGGTCAGGTGCTGTGGGGCCTGGATGCCGCTGCGGACATTCGCTTCTCGCACGAGAATCCCGATGTTCAGGCGTGCTACCGCGAGTTCTTGGGCGAGCCGCTCTCGCCGCTGGCCGAGGAGCTGCTGCATACCGACCATCACGCATGGACGATGCCTAACGAGGAGGCGTGCTAGCGATGCGCGCGTTTGATGTTGAGATGTCGCGCCGGGGGTTTGCCTCGGCGCTTGCCGCGGGTGCGCTGTCGCTTGCGCTCGCGGGCTGTGGCGGCGGGGCTGCCGGGGCCGGGTCCGCTGCGGGCTCGGCTGCCACGGACGACGCCGGTGCCGCTGCCGAGCCGGTCGAGGTGCGCGTCGCCTCGCTCAAGGGGCCGACCTCGATTGGTCTGGTGCAGTTTATGGACCGGGCGGCCGATGGCGAGACGGACAATGAGTTTGACTTTGCGATCAATACTGCCGCCGACGAGATCGTGCCCAAGGTCATTCAGGGCGATATCGACATTGCCCTGGTGCCGGCCAACGTGGCGAGCGTGCTCTACAACAAGACCGAGGGTGCGGTGCAGGTCATCGACATCAGCACGCTGGGCGTGCTGAATGTGGTGACAGGCGACGCGAGTGTGGCCTCGTTTGGCGATCTGGCGGGCCGTACCGTCTACATGACGGGCAAGGGCGCCACGCCAGAGTACGTCATGAACTACCTGCTGGAGCGCGCGGGCCTGACCGGCCAGGTGACGCTCGAGTTTAAGAGCGAGCCCACCGAGGTGCTGTCGGCCCTGCTTGCCGACCCGTCCGCCGTGGGCGTGCTGCCGGAGCCGTTCAAGACCGCTGCCATCGCCAAGAGCGAAGGTAAGCTGTCGGCGCCGGTAAGCCTGACCGATGTGTGGGACGAGCTGGCAGGTGACACAGGCTCGCGCTTGCTGACGGGCGTGACCGTGGTGCGCCGCGCGTTTGCTGAGGAACATCCCGAGGCCGTGGCGGAGTTCTTGAGCTGCCATGCGGCGAGCGTTAAGGCTGTCAATGCGGCGCCGGCAGATTGGGCGCAGGCCGTGGTCGATGCCGGCATCGTGGACAACGCCAAGATCGCCGAGAAGGCGATTCCCGGGTGCATGCTTGTGTGCCAGACGGGCAAGGATATGAAGGCGGCGCTCGGTGGGTACCTGCGGGTGCTGGCCGATGCGGATGCGAGCGCCGTGGGCGGCAAGCTCCCGGCTGATGATTTCTACTACATGGAGTAGCCCGTGCGTGCGTTTGCTCGACACATGACAGAGCGTATGAAGGCGGTAGCGGCAGCAGGTGCCGTCGCCGCCTTTTGGCTTGCCGTGTGGGTCTTCGCGGCGGCGCTGGTGGCGCAGCCGTTGATTTTGCCGGGGCCGGGCGCTGTTGTGGTGGCGTTGCTGCGGCTGGTATGCGATGTCGGCACGTGGGCGATTCTGGCGGGCTCGGGTGCGCGGATTCTGGGTGGGCTGGCACTTGCCGCGGTGTGCGGTGGTCTGCTGGCCGGAATTTCGTCGCGCTCGCGGGCGTTTGCACGCTTGGTGGCGCCGGCGCTTTCGTTTGTTAAGGCGACGCCGGTTGCCTGCGTAGTGGTCCTGCTGCTCATTTGGCTGGGGTCGGCGCGCGTGAGCATCGCCGCGGTCTTTTTGATGGCGCTGCCGGGTGTGTATTTCTCGCTGGTCGAGGGTTTGACGCAAGTGGATAAGCCGCTGGAGCAGATGTTTCGTCTGCATGGCGTGCGGGGCTGGCGACTGTTTTGCGCTCACACCTGGCGCGAAGTCCTGCCGTTTGTGCTTTCGAGCGCCCGCGCCGTGATCGGCATGAGCTGGAAGGCCGGCGTGGCGGCGGAGTTGATTGGCATGGCGACGGGCACCGTGGGCGAACGCATCTATCAGGCGAAGCTGCTCATCGAGACGGCGGACCTGCTGGCGTGGACCGTGCTGGTCGTTGCTGCCTCGTGGGCGTGCGAGCGCGTGCTGGTGTGGTTGCTGCGGGTTTCGGGACCCGTGGCGTGGCGCGCGGCCGTGCGGGCGCATGGGCGTGGTAATCGCGGGCGTGCGGGGGCTGCGAGCGATGGCGCTGCAACGGAGCTTGCGCTTGCCGTGGGCGATGGCGCTCCCTGGGCTCCGGCGCTGGACGGTCTGGTGCTCAACGTGCCTGCGGGTGGGCGCACCTGTGTGATGGGTGCTTCGGGCATGGGCAAGTCGACGCTGCTTTCGTTGGCAGCGGGGGAGTGCTCGCCGTGCTCGATGGTGTTTCAGGATGCACGCTTGGCCGAGTCCGCCTCGGCGCTGGATAACGTGCTGGTGTGCGCCGATGCGCGTGTGGATGCTTCGAGCGCCGCGGCCTTGCTGCGCCTGCTGGTGCCGGGAATCGATGTGTATGCGTGTGTGGCCGAGCTTTCGGGTGGACAGCGCCGTCGTGTCGAGATTGCTCGAGCCCTGCTGTGTCCGGGCGTCGTGGTGATTCTGGACGAGCCCTTTACCGGTCTAGATATCGCTGCGCGCGACGCATGTGCCGATGTCGTGCTCGACTTGCTCGACGGCCGCATGCTGTTGCTTGCCACACATGATGCCACTGACGCTCAGGCCCTCAATATCTCGGACATCATCACGTTCTAATTATTAACTCAACAACAAAATGATTCGTTTTCCTCCGTCCCCATGGGGTCGGATGTGGTATTCTATCTGCGGGGTAATACTTAGGAATACAAAGTAATACCAACGCCGCAGAAACAAACTCCAGATGCGGGCCAATCGGGTTGCCTTCACAGCCCGTCGCCCAGCCGCGTGGCCCGCATCTATCCGCACTACCGTCGTTTCAAAAAGGAAGCGCCATGGCAGAACACATGACCCCCGTAGTCGCGAAGGTCTTGCCCGAGGAGAAGGCAGCCTTCGCGGCGGCAACCCAGCTCGTGGGCACCACGCCGTCCAACGCCATCCGCATATTTATCGCCGCGTTCAATCGCTGCGGCACCTTTCCGTTTGACATCTCGCCCAACGGGGCTTTTGGTAAAGACTGTCCCCAGCAACTAGTCGTTAAAGAACGTCCCCAATGACTAGTCGTTGGGGACGTTCTTAAATGACTACCTGTCGGGAGGAGGTTGGCATGCTCAATGCGATGATTTGGGCGCTTGCCTGTTTTGGCGTCGTCGCTGCCGATATTGCCCTGAGTGTCGTTTTGTTCTCCGCCCTTGGCGTGGCATCGGTGTTCATGGGTTTTTCGATCGATGACCTCGACATTCAATTGCTTCAGGCCGTCGCGCAGACGGCATCGTTTTTGATGGCGCTACTGTGGTGGCGTTATCTGTGGCCGCGTTCGTTTATGGCGCGCCGGCAAAGCGAGCATCCGCTCGGCGGGGGAGCGCGTGGGGCGTGGAAACGCATCGCCTGCGTTATCGTGATTGGCTTGGCCCTGCAGGTGGTCGTTGGCTACGTGACCGACGCCGTGCTGTCGCTGTTGCCCGAGGCGGCGGCCGATTACAGCGAGCTTGTCGAGGAAACAGGCATGGGCGACACCAACTATCTCGCCGTCCTGACTACGGTGCTCGGCGCCCCATTTTGTGAAGAGCTGCTGGTGCGCGGCATTATTTTTGAGTTTTCGCTCCGAGCGTTTAATCCGCAGTGCCGCCCACTTTGGAAGCGCCGGCGTCGTGCGAGCGCGCAGGACGGCGCCATGGTGCCCTGGGCGGCCCCAAGCACGTGGGGTATCGCCGCGGCGATTGTGCTGCAGGCGGCAATCTTCGGTTTTATGCACATGAATTGGGTGCAGGGTTGCTACGCGGGTGCCGCCGGCCTCATCTTTGGCTGGGTGTTCGTGACGACCGGAAAGCTCCGCTACACGATCCTACTGCACTTTGCCTTTAATGCCGGGTCGTATCTCATGGGGCTGCTCTGGTTTGTGAACACGCCGCTCGATGTGGCAATTACGGTTGCTATCGCCGGCGTCATCCTCGTTGAGGCAATGCGCTCGCTGCACCACGCGTGTGGGACGGACGCAGCGAGCGCACCGCTGCCCTAGTTGCGGCGTCCACCGCCGTTGGCGCCCTGACGCCCCTGGGCCGCGCGATTGCGACCGGCAGTGTTCTGTGCGCGCGACATGCCGCCGTGGCCCTTGCCGCCCTTGGGCCCCTTGCCAGCGCCGCCGCCATGCGGTTTGCCGCCCTTCTTGCCGGTCCCATGTCCGCCGTTGGCAGATGTCTCGCCCGGGCGCGGGGGCACGGGACGAATCAGGCAATGCTTGGTGTAGCCGATCAGGTCGCGACGGCCGGCTTTTTCCAGCGCCTCGCGCACAAGCTTGTAGTTCTCGGGCTTGCGATACTGGATGAGCGCACGCTGCATGGCCTTCTCATGCGGGTCACGCGCCACGTAGATCGGCTGCATGGTGCGCGGGTCCACGCCGGTGTAGTACATGCAGGTCGACATGGTGGACGGCGTGGGGTAGAAGTCCTGCACCTGCTCGGGCATGTAGCCCATGTCGCGCACGGCTTCGGCAAGGTCCACGGCTTCCTTCATCGTTGAACCGGGGTGACTCGAAATCAGGTACGGCACCACATACTGCTTGAGTCCGTATTCGCGGTTCAGGCGTTCAAATTTACGGCAGAACGCATCGTAGACGGCGCGGCTCGGCTTGCCCATCACGGACAGCACCGCGTCGCTCACGTGCTCGGGCGCTACGCGCAGCTGGCCCGAGACATGGTGCTCCAGCAGCTCGCGCAAAAACTCGTCCGAGGCGTCGGCCATGGTGTAGTCAAAGCGGATGCCGCTGCGGACGAAGACCTTCTTGACGCCCGGCAGCTGGCGCAGGTCGCGCAACAGCTGCGTGTAGCCGCTCTCGTCGACCACCATGTTCTTGCACACACTCGGCCACAGGCAGCGCTTATTCTTGCACACGCCGTGCTTGAGCTGCTTGTCGCAGGCGGGACGGCTAAAGTTTGCCGTCGGCCCGCCCACGTCGTTGATGTAGCCCTTAAACTCGGGATCGCGCGTGAGCAGCTCGGCCTCGCGCATGATCGAGTCGTGGCTGCGCATCTGCAACACGCGCCCCTGGTGGAAGGTGAGGGCGCAAAATGAGCACTCACCAAAACAGCCACGGTTGGAGCTAATGGAAAACTTGATTTCGGCAAAGGCCGGCACGCCGCCCGCTGCGTCGTAATCGGGATGCCAATCGCGTGCGTAGGGGAGCTCGGCCACCTCGTCCATCTCATCGGTGGTGAGTGTCGCCGATGGCGGGTTCTGCACCACATAGACGCTGTTGGGGTAGGGCTCTACCAGGCGGTGTCCGGTGATGGGGTCCATATTCTGCTGCTGCACATTGAAGCTGCGTGCGTAGTTGAGCTTGTCGGCGGTAAGGTCGTCCCAGCTGGGCAGCAGGTCGTAGTCGTAGACCTCGTCGAGCGAACCCGTGCGGTAAACGGTGCCGTTGATATAGGTGATCTGATCGACGGGCAGCCCCGCGTCGAGCGCGTCGGCAATCTCGACAATCGCGTGCTCGCCCATGCCGTAGATGAGGATGTCGGCGCCCGAGTCGAGCAGTACCGAGCGCTTGAGTTTGTCCTGCCAGTAGTCGTAGTGGGCTAGGCGGCGCAGGCTCGCCTCGATACCGCCGATGATGATGGGGGCGTCCTTGAACGTCTGGCGGATGAGGTTGCCGTAGACTGTGACGGCTCGGTTGGGACGGCGCCCCTCCTCGCCACCGGGGGTATAGGCGTCGGTGTGGCGGCGGTGCTTGGTCACCGAATAGTGGTTGACCATGGAGTCCATGTTACCGGCGCTGACGAGAAAGCCCAGGCGCGGCTCGCCGAGCACGCTGATGCTGGCGGGATCGGTCCAGTCGGGCTGGCAGATGATGCCCACCTTGTAGCCGTGTGCATCGAGTACGCGGCTGATGATGGCCATACCAAAGCTGGGGTGGTCCACGTAGGCGTCGCCGCAGATGTAGACAAAGTCGCACTGGTCCCAGCCTCGCGCGTCCATATCGGCGCGGCTGACGGGGAGGAACTTATCGCGGCCCGGGCGCCAGGGGCGTGTGGGCGCTGCTGGGGTATGCGTGGTGTGCCCACCCTGCGCCTTACCGCTGCGCTTTTGCTGCTGGCTCTGTTTGCCCTGCTGACTGCGCTGGTTGTTCTGAGCGTGCTGAGGCTTTTTTGCCACGATCCCTCCCGGTGTTTGTATGCTGCACGTAATTGTAACCAGTCTTTTTGGGACGGGGCTAAAAAGACTGGTGGAGTACATGAGCTGACGGATTGGCGCGTCGATGCGGGTGCCGTTTGTTTCCAGACTGTGTATCCCTGTGTCGAAGGGGTCGTCTCGCGCGCACGCCATGTTGTCAATGGGTTACAGTATGAACGGCGGCTATGTTTCCGCCAACGCACGAGAGAGTCGTCAACAAGGAGGATGCACGACGATGCAGCGTGCCAAACAGATATCGGAGTCTATTGAGCTGGGCATCATCTTGGCGCTCGCCGGTGGCTTTATGGACGTGTATTCGTACATTGGGCGCGACCATGTTTTCGCCAACGCGCAGACAGGCAACATCCTGCTCGTGGGCGTGAGCATCTCGGAGGGCAACTGGGCACTTGCGGAGCGCTACTTCTTCCCTGTGGTGTCGTTTGCCGTGGGTATTATGCTTGCCGATCTGGTACACGAGCGGTTTGGCAGCGTGATCCACTGGCGTCAGGTGACGGTGTTCTTTGAAGCCGTCATCTTACTGGGCGTGAGCTTTATCCCGGGCGGCAATTTCAACCTGCTCGCCAACTGCCTCACCTCGTTTGCCTGCGGCATGCAGGTCGAGAGCTTCCGCAAGATCCACGGTCACGGCATCGCTACGACCATGTGCATCGGCAATTTGCGCAACGCGCTGCAAAACGTGGACGATTACATCATCACCCACAGGCGCGGCTTTTTGGAAAACGGCCTGCTGTACTTTGGCGTGATCTTTACCTTTGTGTTTGGCGCCGTGTTGGGCAACTGGTGTATTGAGCGCATGGGCCTGCACGCCATCGTCGTGGCGAGCTTGCTGCTGTTTGTCGCGTTTGCCATCATGTTCATCGACCGCGAACGCGACTTGCGCTTACGCTGGAAGGTTGCGGCCGAGGCTTGGAAAGAGGGCTGCCGAAAGTAACCGATTGCGGCAAAGGGGCTGTTCCTTTGCCGCAATATTTTTCATCATCTGTTGAAACGCTTTAACACTTTTGACGTTCTCACGCGTTTTTTGTTTCAAAAGCGTTAGGATGGGACTTATAGCGCGGGGCGTAATGGATGCCCCGCACACGATGGGAGGCTATCAATGGCTAATCGTTTCGTTCTCAATACCATCTCTTATCATGGTTCCGGCGCCATCAAGGAGATCCCCGGCGAGCTCCAGCGTCGCGGCTACAAGAAGATCTTCGTCTGCTCCGACCCCGATCTGGTCAAGTTTGGCGTTACCGCTAAGGTGACCGACGAGCTCGACGCCGCCGGCATCGCTTGGAGCCTCTACTCCGAGATTAAACCCAACCCCACGATCCAGAACGTCAAGGACGGCGTCGAGGCCTTCAAGGCCGCCGAAGCTGACGCTATCGTGACCATCGGTGGTGGCTCCTCCATGGACACCGCCAAGGCCATCGGCATTATTATCAACAACCCCGAGTTCGCCGATGTCCGCAGCCTCGAGGGCGTTGCTCCCACTAAGAACCACGCCGTGTTCACCATCGCCGTGCCGACGACCGCCGGTACCGCCGCTGAGGTGACCATCAACTACGTCATCACCGACCCCGAGAAGGTCCGCAAGTTCGTGTGCGTCGACACCAACGACGCCCCCGAGGTCGCCGTCGTCGACCCCGACATGATGGCTTCCATGCCCGCCGGCCTGACCGCTTCCACTGGCATGGACGCTCTGACCCACGCCATCGAGGGCTACACCACCAAGGGCGCTTGGGAGCTCTCCGACATGTTCCACTTTGAGGCTATCAAGCTGATCAGCGAGAACCTGCGCGACTCCGTCGCCGAGGCCAAGTCCGGCAAGCCCGGCTCCGGCCGCGAGGGCATGGCTCTTGGCCAGTATGTCGCTGGCATGGGCTTCTCCAATGTCGGCCTGGGCATCGACCACGCCATGGCTCACACCCTGTCCGCTCACTACGACACCCCGCACGGCGTCGCCTGCGCCATGCTGCTGCCGATCGCCATGGAGTTCAACAAGCCGGTTTGCGCCGAGCGCCTGGCCAAGGTCGCCGTCGCCATGGGCGTTGACACCACGGGCATGAGCACCGACGAGGCCGCCGATGCTGCCATCGCCGCCGTCAAGCAGCTTTCCGCCGACGTGAACATCCCGCACGTCTGCGAGGCCATGAAGGCTGACGAGATCGAGGTCCTGGCCAAGGACGCCATGGCCGACGCCTGCTTCCCGGGTAACCCGCGCGAGGCGACGCTCGACGACGTCATCGAGCTCTTCAAGAAGATCTGCCCGGCTGCCTAGCCTCGTTTGGTGTTCTTTCGCCTGTAGGCGTGCGGTCGCTTTTTGACTTGCCGCTGGCCCCGCCGCGCTACGCGCGGCGGGGCTTTTTGTGCCTCGTCGATGCCCCGAGATGGGCAAAACCAAGGCATGCTGCCCGCTGCGGATAGGTGGTGTACTTCCCAGCGTGCATTTTTGGGAGTATTCAGCAAGCTCTTAAGAATGCATAACGTTTTGAATGGCCCGTAGTGGTCCGCAGGCGCCCATCGACAGCCATTGTGGGCGGGCTATCGATGAGTGGAGGGGGTTGTTACTGAGTTTTTGCTTTGCGACGACCTGCAACACTGCTGTAACCGCGTCGTTTTGTCGTTCGCGATGGGGTCGTTGGGGCCCACGGTGCTGAATACTCCGTTTTTTGCACGGCCCAAGGTGGGGTACCCTGAGACGAAGCAAAAAGATTCCTCATTTCTATGCAGATACCGATAGGATTTATGCAAGATTGGGATTGTAAGCCGTGCGCGTGCGTAAAATCGGCGGGAGGACGTCTGGAGGTGGCTCGGCTCCCAGAGCCTTGCGCGTGCAGAACGGTTAAAATCGGGACTCGGTCTTAGTTTTGCTTGGAAGGATGCACATGGCTTCTGTAATCGATGCTTCTCTAGAGGAGACGCTCTCCTATATCGCGGGACAGCTTAAGACGCTGACTTCTATTGCTTCGCCTACGGGCTATACCCGTGCGGCGACTGATTATCTAATGGAAACGTTGCGCGATATGGGCTTTGGGCCCGAGCGCTCCAATAAAGGCAACGTGCTGGTTGAGCTTGGTGGTGAGGGTGAGCCGCTCGTGTTGGCGAGCCATGTCGATACCCTGGGCGCCATGGTGCGTTCCATTAAGGACAATGGTCGCCTGCGCCCCACGACCCTCGGCGGGCATCAGTGGTCTACGGCCGATGGCGAGAACTGCACCGTCTACACGCGTGACGGTAATGTCTACACGGGCGTGGTCCTCAATACTGAGCCTTCGGCGCATGTGGCCGATGAGCCGGTCAAGACCATCGAGAAGAACATGGAAATCCTGCTCGACGAGAACGTTGACAGCAAGGATGACGTGCTTGAGCTGGGCATTCAGACGGGAGACATCATCGCTATGGATCCGCGTACCACGGTGACGGAGAGCGGCTACATCAAGAGTCGCTTCCTTGACGACAAGCTGTCCGCGTCGATTCTGCTGGGTTTGGCCCGCGCTGTCGCCGACGGCGAGGTGACCCTTTCGCGCAAGGTTTCGCTGCTCTTTACGGTGTACGAGGAGGTCGGCCACGGCGGTGCCTTTGTGCCGGCCGACACGCGCGAGATGATCAGCGTGGACATGGGCTGCGTGGGCGACGACCTGGGCTGCACCGAGCGCATGGTTTCGATTTGCGCCAAGGATTCGGGCGGTCCGTACAACTACGACCTGGTAACCACGCTGTCCAACATCGCGCGCGAGCTGGAGCTCGATTACGCCATCGATGTGTACCCGCACTACGGCTCCGACGTCGAGGCCACGCTCTCGGCCGGCTACGACATTCGCCATGGTCTGATCGGCCCCGGCGTGTACGCGAGCCACAACTACGAGCGCAGCCACATGGACGGCGTGCGCAACACCTACGAGCTCGTCCGCGCCTACGTGCAGCGTTAGGCGCATTTATAGCGCGTGGCAAGTTAAGAGCGCCCTAGCCGGTATAACGTTGCCGGCAGGGGCGCTCTTGTGCGTTGCGGTGAAATAGGGACTGTTTTTGCATTTGAAACGCATAAGCAGTCCCTATTTCACCGCAATTTATGAAGGGGATGGGGCTACTTAAGCGCGCCGGTCACCGTGCCGCCGCCCAAGACGACGTCGCCGCGGTAGACGACGACTGCCTGGCCGGGGGCGATGGCTCGCTGCGGCTCGTCAAAGGTCAGCAGCATTTGTCCGTCGGCGCCATGCGTAAGGGTCGCTGTCTGGTCCTTTTGGCGGTAGCGGTACTTGGCGCCCACGCGAATGCCGCCGGCATTGAGCTCAGCTTCCATGCGCTCTGCCGGCGCGCTCCAGATCCACTCATCGGCCGTGAGCGCTGTGGCCGTCAGGTCCTCGGCCTCGCCAAGATGCACAATGTTGTTGGCGGCATCGACGCCCGTTACGTACACGGGGTGCGCCATCGCGACGCCCAAGCCCTTGCGCTGGCCGATGGTATAGCGCAGCGCGCCGTTGTGGCGTCCGACCACGCTGCCGTCGCGCCATACAATATCGCCCGGCTCGGCGGCATGTCCGCAGCGGCGCTCGATATAGCCCGCGTAGTCGCCGTCCGCGATAAAGCAGATGTCCTCGCTCTCGGCCTTCTTGGCGTTGATGAAGCCCTGCTCGGCGGCAATGCGGCGCACGTCGCGTTCTTTGTCCAGCCCGGCCAGCGGAAAGATCGTGCGTGCCAGGCGCTCTTGTGTGAGCGAATACAAAAAGTAGCTCTGGTCCTTTTTAGGGTCCTCGCCGCGGTGCAGCTGCCAGGTGCCGTCGGACGACTGACTCGTTTTGGCGTAGTGGCCTGTGGCGATGTAGTCGCAGCCCATATCCAGCGCTGCATCGAGCAGCGTGCCAAACTTAATATGGCGGTTGCAGATGATGCACGGGTTGGGCGTCAGCCCCTCCTGGTAGGCGGTCACGAAGCGCTCGATAACATTGCGGTCGAAGGTCTGCTGCAGGTCGAGCACATGGTGGGGTATCCCCAGGCGCTCGGCGACAGCCTTTGCATCGGCGATGTCGCGGTCGACTTTGCTCATGCCCGTGGCGGGGTCGGGCGCGGGACAGGTGAGGCGCATGGTGGCGCCGACGCATTCGTAGCCCTGGCGCTTGAGCAGATAGGCAGTCACGCTGGAATCGACGCCGCCGCTCATGGCGACGAGCACGCGCTTGTTGTGCATGGGGAGGTTCTCCTTGGTGGCATGTGGCCAAAAAAGAAAAGCGGCGCGGGAGGCTGGTTCCGCGCCGCAGACATTGTAGCAAGTTCGGACGACTCGTGGGACATCCTGATGGGATGGGCTCAGGCTACCGGGAGAGAGGAGACCGGCTCGTCCCTGGGCTCAACCTATGGACGAGGCCCTAGTCCTGGAAGAGTGCCGTGGACAGGTAGCGCTCACCGGTGTCGGCGAGCAGCGCCACGATGGTCTTGCCCTCGTTCTCGGGGCGCTTGGCCAGCTGCAGCGCGGCCCACACGGCGGCGCCGGACGAAATGCCCACGAGCACGCCCTCCTTGTGGCCCACGGCGCGGCCGGTGGCAAAGGCGTCGTCGTTCTCGACGGGGATGATCTCGTCATAGACCTGGGTGTCGAGGACGTCGGGCACAAAGCCGGCGCCGATACCCTGGATCTTGTGCGGGCCGGCCTGGCCCTTGGAGAGCACCGGGGAGGTGGCGGGCTCGACGGCGACGACCTTAATGTCGGGGTTCTGCTCCTTGAGGAACTCGCCCACGCCGGTCACGGTGCCGCCGGTGCCGACGCCGGCGACGAAGATGTCGACCTTGCCGTCGGTGTCATCCCAGATCTCGGGGCCGGTCGTGGCCTTGTGGATGGCGGGGTTGGCGGGGTTCACAAACTGGCCGGCGATGATGCTGTTGGGCGTCTCCTTCTGCAGCTCCTCGGCCTTGGCGATGGCGCCCTTCATGCCTTTGGAGCCGTCGGTGAGCACGAGCTGTGCGCCGTATGCCTGCATAAGCTTGCGGCGCTCGACGGACATGGTCTCGGGCATGGTGATGATCACCTTGTAGCCGCGAGCCGCCGCCACCGAGGCGATGCCGACGCCGGTGTTGCCACTCGTGGGCTCGATGATGGTGTAGTCGCCGCCGCGCACGAGCTTGCCGGCCTTCTCGGCCTCGTCGATCATGTTCTTGGCGACGCGGTCTTTGACGGAGCCGGCGGGGTTGAAGTATTCCAGCTTGACGAGCACGCGAGCCTTGAGGTCCTCGTCGGCCTCAAAGTGGGTGAGCTCCAGAAGCGGGGTGTGGCCGATAAGCTGATCGATGGACGTGTAAACCTTGCTCATGGTGAACCTCCAAAGTGTTCAAGTTGCTGGTTGCCGTGTGGTTTCACGGTGCGTGTAGCAGCTAAACCCATAAACCTTATAGGTTGTTCGTTTAGCTGTTGGCAAGCATAGTAGACACTAAAGCCTAGTAATGCAATAGGAAATAGAAGATTATTACGAGTCGATTAACCATCTTGACCGGAACGGGTATTTTCAAAACCAATTTTCGGCTAGAATTTCTACGGACTAAATGACCGAAAGGCAGCACTATACATGTTGGTTTCTACTAAGGGCAGATATGCCCTGCGCGTTATGGTCGATCTGGCCGAGCACCAGGCGGCCGGTCGCATCCCGCTTAAAGAGATCGCGGCGCGACAGGGGATTTCCGAGAAATATCTCGAGAACATCTTGGCTACGCTCGTGCGCGCCAACATGCTTTCGGGCATGCGTGGCAAGGGCGGTGGCTACGTGCTCACGCGCCCGCCCGAGCAGTACACGGTGGGCGAGATCTTGCGCCTGACCGAGGGTAGTCTGGCGCCGGTCGCCTGCCTGGATGGCGACTGCAAGGGATGCTCGCGTTCGGATGAGTGCCCCACGCTCGACGTGTGGAAGAACCTGGACAAGCTCATCAACGACTATCTCGATGGCGTGACACTCGATCAACTTGTCGCTCCCAACCATGGCTACGACTACGTCATCTAACCCACACCTGCATTTGGGGACGGGGTAGAAATGGTAGATCCTCTCGTCCTTTGAGACTTGGCAAATAAGAAGGCCGCCCATTTTTGCGATGGGCGGCCTTCGTTTTGGGCTGTTGAGACGGACACGGCCGGAATGGCCGTTTTAGTCCTCGGCGATGCTGTCGAGGATGCTGCGCGTGATGGACACCAGGATGCTGCCCATAAAGGCCGATCCAAAGCTGGCGATGGAGATGCCGACGCCCAGCAGGTTGACCGACAGGTAACTCGCGAGCTCAAGCATAAAGCTGTTGACGACAAGCTGGAAAATGCCCAGCGTAATGATCGTGAGCGGCAGCGAGATGACCGTGAGGAACGGTTTGACGAACGAATCGACAATGATCAGGAACAGTCCCACAAAGGCAAAGCAGACCCAGGTCTCGGCAAAGCCGAAGGGTTGGATACCGGGGACGAGGAACGTGGCGATCGCGATGGCGATCGAGGTGAAGAGCCAGTTAAGCATAAAGCGCATGGCGTGAATCCTTTCTTGCGCCGGGATTGCTGGCGTCGCGTGAAGCGGCTTACGGCGGCGACCTGGATGGTTGCGCGGGCGCGCCGCGGTGTTTGGGCGCCCATTGTCTCAAATATTCGTGGAGCTTACGTGCGCATATGGTTTCTAAACGGCGTTCGTCCTGAAAAACGCGCCGCTGGCAGAGAGTCTTGTCGCTTTAGTTTGGTGGTGTGCTACACTGCTACGGGCAAAAGCCACAGGCGTTGCCCTATTGCATAGAACGGGTGAACGATGCCCGATGTCAGTATCAACTTCGATGCCTTTTGGCGGGTTTGGCGGTGATCGATGAATATCGAGAACATGTTTGACAAGCCTGATGTCAAGCAGCTGGTCCACGCATTTAGCCTTTTGGACGACGAGAAGGATATCCAAGCGTTTTTGACCGATATCTGCACGCCGCGCGAGATTTGCGACCTTTCTCAGCGTTTGCAGGTTGCGCGCTATTTGGACGAGGGCGAGCCTTATGTTGAGGTTCAGGCCCGTACCGGCGCTTCGTCCACCACGGTGAGCCGCGTTTCAAAGGCGCTGAACGGCGAGTACGGTGGCTACCGCAAGATCCTCATTAAGTTGGAGGATGGCGAGTAGGCCAGCGACAACATTGAATTACGAAGAACCGTCCCTCCGGGGGCGGTTTTTATATGCCTGCAATCGGCTGGTGCGTTGGGTTCAGGTTGCTTTGTACCAAAAGATGGAACTGCGGTGGCAATGTGTCCGCTTGGGCGGGTAGGATGGATACATTGATTATTGCGAACAGTTTGAGCGGAGGACCATGCCTGTTCGAATCTATACCACCAATGCCGGCACGGATTTGAGCGATGCCGAGTCGGCGCTGCTTGCCGACCTTATTGCTCGCCACGGGCGTGCCGTGCTGCTGGCGCCAACGTTTGCCGAGCTCGACCTGTGCCGTCATGACGCGGCGGAAGCCGGTGTTTCACTGGGTATCGACTACAAGACGCCTACGTCGTGGCTCCGCTCGCTTTGGGAGCTTTTGGGCGACGGGCGCGGTTTCGTCGACAACCTGCAGCGCCAGATGCTGTTCTCGGACATGGTCACGCGTCTCGACGATGCCGACCTGCAGCCGCTTTCGCGCAGCCAGGGCACGGTGCGCATGCTTGCGCGCATGGCCCGCGACGTGCTACCGGGTGTGGCGGGGGCGACGGCCGAGCGATGCGGTGGCGACAATTGCCAGCCTGAGCCAAAAAGCGATGCCGAGGCTCGCGTGTTCGAGCTTTTGCGTGCCTACGCGGGCGGTTTGGACCGTCGAGATATGGTCGAGCCCTGCGAGGCGGCTGACATTATGGCCGGTGCCCTGGCCGATAACCTGCCGGCGTGCGCCCGCGCCGTATGCGTGCGCGGTATCACGTCGTTTACGCATGGTCTGATCGAGCTGTTGTCGGCCGTGGCGAACAGCGGGGGAGAGGTTGTCGTGCTGCTCGCTTGCGAGCAGGCGGCGATGCGCGAGGACCTGGCTGCCGCCTTTGATGCCCGCGGTGTGCTGTTTGAGGCCGCGCCGCTGGGGGAGGACGCCGGCGCGTCCGAGACCGCTTCTGCGCCTGCTGCTCAGCCTATTTTTATAGAGGTGGCCGGCCCCCATGCCCGCGCCCGCGCTTATGCGGATGCTCTTGAGAACCTGGTCACGGCATGTGAGGAGTCCGTGTCGCGCGACGGCGCCGCGACGAACGTCGACCCCGCGCGCGTGCTCGTAGTTTCCGCCCGGGCACCCCAGTTGTTCGGTGAGCTCGCCGCTCGTTTGGCGGCGCGCCACGTTGCTGCCGAGACGACCGAGTTCACGGCGTTTTCTCAATCCATTGTGGGCAGGCAGTTCACGGCGCTCGCCAACCTGATCGAGCGTACGAAGGCCGCCGACGAAGGGGCAGCTTCCAAGACTGAGTGGTGGCCCGCTCCGGAGCTTACCGACTGGATTTACAGCCCGCTTTCGGGTGCCGACGCCGCCAGCGCGCGCACGTTCGACAAGAATATGCGTCTCTCGCGCAGCAAGACTACTGCGGGCGTCAAGAGCCTGCTGCAGAGCGTGCAGGGCCAGGTGAGGGGCGCCCGCAAGGCCGCCAGCGACGATAACTGGTTTAAGAATGTGCCGTGCATGGTCTCGGACGTGTTTCAGGCGCTGTGGCGCGACAAACCCGTGACGGCGCTCAAGGCCATGCTCGCCGTTGCCGAGGCGCTGCCCGATCGCGCTCTAGGCGGCCTTGACGGCCAGGCCCGTCGCCAGGCAGAGACGGCTTTGCTGCGCCATGCCATCGACATCCTTATGAACGATGCTCGCGCGCTCGACGTGTCGCAGGCCGCGACCGTGCCGGTTCTCGACGGCGTTCGAACCAAGGTGGACAAGCGCAGTACCGCCTACGATTACGAGACCTACGAGGTCGATCGCACACCACGGGCACAAGTGCGCTTCGCGTCGCTTGCCGATGCGTCGGTTCTGCGTCCTGGCAGCTACGATGCCGTGCTGTTTGCCGATGTCGACCTGGACAGCTATCCGCTTTCGCACGAAGAGGGCCCGCTTGCCACGTTGACAGCCGAGCTGCGCCGCGACGGCGTGTCTTTGGAGCCCGCTGCCCTGCTGCGCGTGCGCTTTGGCCGTGCGATGCAGGCGGCGAGCGGTCCGGTCGCGCTCGCCCGTGTGACGCACGATCGCCAGGCACGCGAGTGCTACCCGGCAGCCGTATGGACCGAGTTGTGGGCACATGCCGAGGCCGCTGGCGCTGCCAAGCTCATGCGCGTGGGCGAGGGCGATATCATCGCCGACTTTGATCCCGCGGCAGGTGAAGGTCTTAGGCGCGAGCGCGTGACCTGCGAAGCTCCTCAGCATCTGAGCGATGAAGCCATTCCTTATCTTGTCCTGCGCCGTCGCGATGGCGAGGGCGAGGATGCGCCGCTGGTGCCGCGCCTGACGTCTGCCTCGCAGATCGAGGCCTATTCGACCTGCCCGCTATGCTGGTTCGTCTCGTACCGCGTGAAGCCCCAGTCGATCGACGCCGGCTTTGGCAATATGGAGAAGGGCAACTTTGTCCACGACGTGCTGGAGCATCTGCACGCCCGTCTGCCCCAGGAGGGCATGGAGCGCGTGACGCCCGAGAACCTGCCGCGCGCTCAGGAACTGCTACACGAGGTCTTTGACGAGACCTTGGCCGAGCACGCCGGCAAGCGCGGTACCGAGGGCCCGCTGGTGCCGCTCTCTCCAGTGGAGGAGCGTCAGGTGGCCGAGATTTTGCCCCAGCTGGAAGGTGTGCTCGCCTACGAGTCCGAGGCGCTTGCCCCCTTTGCCCCGCGCTACCTTGAGTTCGCCTTTAATGAGCTTAAGGTCGAGTATGCCGGTTGGCCGCTTGGCGGGCGCATCGACCGCGTGGACGTGGACGCCGAGAATCGTGCCGTGGTGATCGACTACAAGCATCGCACGGGCGTTGAGGAGTTTAAGCTCGCCGACCCCACGGTGCGCGACGAGGAATCGGGCACGGCGCCCATCGACGATCCGCGCTGGTTGCCACCACATACCCAAACGCTCATCTACGCCCAGGCCATGCGCCGGGCGCTGGATTTGGACACCCGCGCGGCGCTCTACTTTTCGACCAAGGGCGGCAAGCCGGCGTTGCGCGGTGCCGCGAGCGCCGAGCTGCTCGAGGAAGAGCGCGGCGACGGTCGCATCCCGGGCCTTAAGAAAGGTTTCCCCGGCGAGGGTGGCAGCATGGACTTCGACGCCCTGCTCGATCGCGTTGAGGCCGGCATCGCCGAGCGCCTGCGCGAGCTCGAGGCAGGCAACGTTGCCGCCGTCGACCCGACGTCGGCTCAGGCCGCGCATGCGCGCTGCTCGTATAACCACGAAGGAACGTTTGTAAGGAGGGACGTGTAGACCATGGATCTTTCGACTTTGATGCCGCAACAGCTGCAGATTGTCAAAACGCTCGACCGTCCGCTGTTTGTCTCGGCGGGCGCCGGTTCGGGCAAGACCTTTACCCTCACGCGTCGCATCGTCTACGCGCTCTCGCCTGAATCCGGTCCGTTCGTTGAACATCTTGACCAGGTGCTCGCCATTACCTTTACCAAAGATGCCGCGGCCGAGATCCGTGACCGCGTGCGCCGTGCGCTTATCGACGAGGGCATGGACGAGGAAGCACTGACCGTCGACGACGCGTGGATCTCGACCATTCACGGCATGTGCTCGCGTATCCTGCGCGCGCATGCGCTGGAGCTGGGCATCGACCCCGAGTTCACGGTGCTCACCGATACCGACGAGCTTATGGACCAGGCTGTTGAGCATGTGTTGGCCCGCGCGATGGCGCCCGATGCCGCCCCCGAGCTCGCGGCATCGCTCAAGGCCCTCTATGCCTGGTATCCCATGGCGGGCGAGGGCGGTTCCTTTGGCGCTGGCGCGACCATCAAGGGCCTGGTGCGCGACCTGCTGGAGCTGTCGAGCCAGTTGCCGGGCGGTATGGACGACGTGTGCGTGGCGCGCGGGCAGGCCGATACCTCGGCACTCGCCGATGCCTATCGCGCGGCGCTGGGCGCAAGCAAGGCCGCGACCGAGAAGGCGCAGATGGCACTCGACGCCATTGACGCGTTCGAGGCGAGCGGCAAGACCATGGCCGATGCAGCGCGACTCATGATGTCGTGCACCATGCCGCGCGCGAGCAAGGCATTCCCTAAGGAGCAGGTCGAGCTGCTCAAGGCCGAGGCCGCCGATGCGTTTATCAATATCGTGCTTGCCTGCGGTGGCCCGGCGCTCGATGCGCTGGTGGGCCTGGCCCGTTCCGTGGAGGCTGAGTATCGCGCGCTGAAGGCTGCCCAGTCCGCCCTCGATAATAACGACCTGCTGCGTATGGCCTACGAGGCCCTGCGCGATTACCCTGCCATCCGTGCTGCGTACGAGGGCCGCTTTAAGATGGTCATGATCGATGAGTTTCAGGATACCGACCAGATGCAGGTCGATCTGATACGCTACCTGACGGGTGCGGGGGAGCGCGCGCTGTGCACCGTGGGCGATGCGCAGCAGTCCATCTATCGCTTCCGTGGCGCCGAGGTCGAGGTGTTCCGTCGTCAGGAGCGCAAAGTGGGCTCGTCTGCCGCGCCCGAGGCGACTGCCGTGGCCGATGCCCCTGCCGGCGAACTCGTCAAACTCGTGCGCAACTTCCGCAGCCATGACGAGGTGCTGCGTTACGTGGCACGCGTCTTCGACGGCGATGACGGCGGCCTGATGCAGGGCTTTTTGGATCTTGAGGCGAGCGACGGCCGCAAGGACACGCTGGTGGCGGACGCCTCGCGCCGCCAGGCCCTCTTTGTTGCCGGCGGCAGTATGCAGGAGCGCACACAGGCCAAGGCCCGCGCGATCGCCGAGCGCTTCCGCGCGCTTGCCGATGCCGGCCAGCCCCAGGGCGGCATGGTACTGCTGCTGGGCCGCATGACCAACGCCGATGTCTACGCCCAGGCCTTCCGCGATCAGGGGCTCGACTGCGTCATCGCAGGCGGCTCGGTCTTTGCCCAGGCAGCCGAGGTGCAGACGGTGCGTGCCCTGGTCTGCGCGCTCGCCAATCCGGCCGATACGGCGCAGGGCCTTATGCCGCTGCTCGCCTCGCCGATGTTTGCGCTCGGCGCCCAGGAGTTCCTGGCGCTGGCGACCAAGCTCGATGGCGAGACGGGGGAGACCTCGCGCCGGAATATCGACATGGGCATCATGAGCGATTCCGATGTGCCGGGCTTGCAGGGCTTGCCGCTTGTGACGCGTGCCCGCGAGGTGCTGCGCTACGCACTGCGTCGCGTGGGGCGTGATTCGTTCGCCGCCATCGCGCGCGACGCGGTCAATGCCTCCGGCTGGTTCGTGCGCCTGGCGCAGCGCGGCCCCGAGGGCAAGGCCATCGCCGCCAACGTGCTCAAGGCGCTCGACGCCGTGGCCGAGGAGGAGGCCGAGTTCGGCAACTCGCCGCGTTCCATCGCGCTGGCCTTCGACCGCTTCTTGGCGGGCAAGGAGGCCCCGGGTGCCCTCAACGAGGAGGGCGACGGCGCGGTGCGCATCATGACCGTGCATGCGTCCAAGGGTCTGGAGTATCCGGTCGTAGCGGTTGCCGAGTGTTTTGGCGTGCGCAAGCCGTCCGGTGCGGCTCAGATGGGGCGTGTCGAGGGCGGAGCGCAGGTCGTGGCACTGCCAGCTCGTTTTGATGGCGTTAAGCTTGCCGATGGGACCTTTGTGAAGGGCGATGACGTCAAAAAGCAGTTTGAGCATGCGTTTAAGGGCAAGGGCACGTCGCTGTGGCTGCCGCCGGAGCTCATGGAGGACGTCTGTGCGACGGGTTCTCCCGCCGAGGCATTTGCTCGCCTGCGCAACGACGACCTGCAGCTTTCGCTCGAGGAGCGGGCTCGTCTGCTCTATGTCGCCATGACGCGAGCGCGTGAGCTGGTCATTCTGGCGATGGATGCCGGCGTGAGCCGCGGCAAGGTGACGGCGCCGACCTTTGATGTCGAGACCGATCTGACCTACGATGTGCTGCGCCGTATTTTGCCGACCGATGCTCTGGATATGCCGCAGCTCGATGCCGACCGCTTGGTGTTCGACAACTCCCAGCTGGGCGACTACGAGCTCATTTCGCTCGCGGGCTTTACCTTTGGCGAGCAGACGTTTGAGGCCAACGCTTCGCTGGATGCCGAGGGCAGGCTTGTTCGTGGCGATGCCGATACGGATGCTGCCGACGATTCGGCCAGTACAATCGTCCCCGGTCCTGTCGACCCCAAGCCCGATTCGTTCGAGCTTGTGTATCCCCAGGCAGTGGGCGTGCGCATGGGCATCTGTCCGTATCCGATGCGTGACTCGTATAGCTACTCGTCAATCGCCGCGGCACTCCATGCCGAGACGGAAGACCGTGCCGCCGAGGCTCGTGTTCCCATGGACGAGGCCGGCGATGATGCGGAGTCGGATGGTTCCGAGATGACGGACGCAGACGTGGCCGCTGTCGAGCCCGCCGGCAATCCCATGGCGCTGGGCTCGGCCTTCCACGCCGCCTGCCAGTGGCTCATCGAGATGGGTGCCGATGCGCTGCCCGCTGAGCGTGCCGACGCCCTGGCTCGCCTGTGGCACCTGACGCCAGAACAGCGCGAGCGCTTCGATGTCGCTCTGGAGCGCTGGCTCAAGTCGTCGGTTCGTGCCGAGCTGTTCGCGTGGCCGTGCGTTCGCGCCGAGGTGCCGTTCTTCTCGCTGGGCTGCGAGGACGAGGACATCGCCCGCTACGGTGCATATGCCGAAGGCGCCATCGACGCTTTGGCGACCGACCCGGCCGATCCGTCACGCGCACTGGTCATCGATTACAAGACGGGTGGCACGCCGGATGAGACGCCGGACCAGCTGCTCGAGAAGCACGCCCTGCAGGCGCGCGTCTACGCCGACGTGTTGCACAAGGCGGGCTTTGAGACGGTGACGGTCAAGTTCGTTCGCGTGGAGCAGGCGAATCCAGCCATCTTCGTCGAACCCGCCGAGCCTCAGGTGGTCACCTACAACCTCTAGTCCTCAGATAACTTGCGGTGGAATAGTTCCTGTATTGCGGCCCAGGTGGCCCAAGCGGGAACTATTTCACCGCAACTGCAAGAGGAGCCGTGTGGGTTTGGCTAGGTTCGGGTGCCGTCCGTGCCGTGCGGTAGAATCGTAACCCTAAGATCACGAACCCGCATCGGAGCTCATTACATGGCATTCGTCCATCTGCACAATCACACTGTTTTCTCCATGCTCGACGGCGCAACCCGTATCCAGGATATGGTCAATCGTGCCGTAGAGCTGGGCATGCCCGCCGTCGCCATTACCGACCACGGCTACATGTATGGCGTGCCCGACCTGGCGCTGGCCTGCGACGCCGTCAACCACAACACGCCCGAGTACAAAACCTGGAGCCACGACAAGGCCTTCCTGGAAAAGGACCGCCGCGACGAGCTGGTGGAGCCCGATCCCGAGGAAAACCCGCGCGAGCATGCCCAGTATGTGAAGGACATGGCCATGTGGGACGAGAAGGGCAACATCGACGAGCTCAAGCCGCCCCTGGTCATCAAGCCCATCTTTGGCTGCGAGGTCTACTTTACGCCGGACGAGACCCTTGCTCGCGACCACAAGCCCGAGCTCTACCACATGATCCTTCTGGCCAAGGACCAGGAGGGCTACGTCAACCTGATGCAGACGGTTTCCGAGGCCGCCGTGCAGGGCTTTTACTACAAGCCGCGCGTGACGCTCGACAACCTGCGCCGCCATGCCAAGGGCATGATCTGCACGAGCGCCTGTATCGCGGGCATCATCCCCAAATACATCGACCGCGGCGACATGGAAGGCGCCATCAAGTGGGCCGAGACCTTCCGTGATACCTTCGAGCCCGGCGACTTCTACATCGAGATCCAGGAACACGGCATCACCACCGACAACGGCCTGACTGACGAGCAGATGGACCGCACGCTCATCGATATCGCCAAGCAGGTGGGCGTCAAGGTCATCGCCACCAACGACTTCCACTACCTGCGCCGCGAGGAGGCGCCCGTGCAGGACGTCATCATGTGCATTGGCATGAACGCCAAGGTCGACGACCCCAACCGCATGCGCATGACCGGCTCGGAGTTTTACATGAAGACCGAGGAGGAGATGCGGGCGATGTTCCCGTATTGCCCCGAGGCCTGCGACAACACGCTCGAGATCGCCGACAAGTGCTACGTTGAGCTGGACTGGGACTCCATCATCCTGCCGCGCTTCCCGTTGCTCGATCCCGGCGAGACGCACGAGAGCCAGTTCCGCCGCGAGTGCGAGAAGGGCCTGCGCCAGCACTATGGTGACGACTGGGCCACGCGCGAGATCGGCGGCGTCAACATCAAAGAGCGCTTTGAGTACGAATACAAAGTCATCTGCGACAAGGGATTTGCCGCCTACTTCTTGATCGTTGCCGAGTACGTGCAATGGGCCAAGGACAACGGCATCGGCGTCGGCCCCGGCCGTGGCTCGGCCGCCGGCGCTATCGTCGCCTACGCCATGAACATCACCGCGTTCGACCCGCTCGAGAACGGCCTGATGTTCGAGAGGTTCCTGTCCCCGCAGCGTACCGAGATGCCCGATATCGATATGGACTTCGACGATGAGCGGCGCCTCGAGGTCGTGGAGCACGTTCGCCAGCTCTATGGCCCCGAGAAGGTCACCCACGTCATTACCTACTCGACCATTAAGGCCAAGCAGGCCATCAACGACGCCGCGCGCGTCCTGGACTACCCGGTCTACATGGGCCAGCGCCTGTCCAAGATGGTCTCGAGCGACCCCAAGGTCAAGCTCAAGCAAGTGCTCGAAAAGCAACCCGGCAAAGAGGATCTGTTTAACCCCGACTTTGCCGAGGCCTATAAAAAGGATGACGACGCCCGCCGCATCATCGACACGGCGCTCTCGATCGAGGGCCTCACCCGTGGCGAGGGTGTGCACGCGTGCGCCGTTCTGATCTGCCGCGATCCCGTCAACGAGCATGTGCCCACCAAGCTCGATACCAAGGGCGGCGTCGAGATTACCCAGTACGAGGGCCATACCGTTGCCGACATGGGCCTGCTCAAGATGGACTTCCTGGGCCTGCGCACGCTGACGGTTATCTCTAAGGCCAAGGCCAACATCAAAAAGAACTTCGGCATCGACATCAAAGAGGAAGAGATTCCCTTTGACGACCCCGAGATCTTTAAGCTCATGGGCTCCGGTCACACCGCCGGCGTCTTCCAGGTCGAGTCCGCCGGCATGACGGCCACGATCAAGAACATGAAGCCCACCGAGTACAAGCATGTCGTGGCATTGATCGCCCTGTACCGCCCGGGCCCGCTGGGCGCCGGCATGGTCTCGTCCTACATCAACCGCATGAACGGCAAGGAACCGGCCGTCTCCTACGACGACCGTCTGGACGACATCCTGGGCGAAACCTACGGCACCATGGTCTACCAGGAGCAGGTTATGCTCATCTCCGTCGAGATGTGCGGCTTCTCCAAGGGCGAATCGGACTCGCGTATCCGTAAGCCCGTGGCTAAGAAAAAGATCAAGCTGCTCACGTCGACGGTGCTCCACTGGGAGGATGGCTCGGACGAGACCACCTACGACCACTGGATGAACGGCGCCATCAAGAACAACTACACGCGCGAGGTCGCCCAGAAGATTTGGGACGATGTTCTTGAGTTCGCGTCCTACGCCTTTAACAAGTCGCACTCCGCCGGCTACGCCATCCTGGTTATGCAGACGGCGTGGCTCAAGGCGCACTATCCGCACGAGTACATGGCGGCCGTTCTGACGTCCTATACGGGCAAGACCGACAAGATCGTTCACTACGTCTCGGCGTGCCGCCACGACGGCATCCCCGTGCTGTCGCCAGATGTCAACGAGTCCGGTACCGAGTTCACGGCTACCAAGGAGGGCGTGCGCTTTGGTCTGGCCGGCATCCGCGGCGTGGGCACCGGCGTGGCGCAGGCGATTATCGCCGAGCGCGAGGCGGGCGGTCCGTTTAAGACGCTGCACGACTTTGTCGAGCGCGTGGACTCGAGCCAGGCCAACCGCCGTGTGATCGAATCGCTCATCAAGGCAGGCGCCTTCGACTCCACGGGGTATCCACGTCGCCAGATGATGCACTTTGTGGATAAGAACAACCCTGAGAACATCATCGATGCCGCGGTAAAGCGCCAGAAGGATCGTGCGAGCGGCCAGACGTCGTTCTTCGACATGTTTGGCGACGTTGAGGGCTCGGGCTTTGAGGTGAGCGTGCCCGATCCGGACGGCCAGGAGTGGGACCGCCACCTTAAGCTGAGCCAGGAGAAGGAGGTTCTGGGCATCTATGTCTCGGACCACCCGCTGCGCCCGTTTGAGTATGCGCTAGCCAAGGCGCGCGACTTCTCGTTCTCGCAGATCGATACCGGCTACGAGGTGCAAAACCCCACGGGCGGTACCATCAACCAGGAGATTCCCGAGGGCAAGGCGCTGTGGTGGGCCGGTATGGTCTCGAGCGTGTCCAAGCGCGTAACCAAAAACGGCGACCCCATGGGTATTGTGCAGCTCGAGGACATGGAAGGCGAGGCCACGGTCGTGGTGTTCCCCAAGACCTACAAGGAGGCCGAGGGGTACCTGTACGGCGAGGTCGATCCCGAGACCGGCGCGCAGCTGTCCGATGCGTTTGTGCGCATTAAGGGCAAGCTCGAGCGCTCGGACCGCGGCGACCAGATCATCGCGCAGGAGATCGTGCCGCTGGAGCTCAACGAGGAGAACAACAAGCCCAAGGTGTTTGAGGTCATGGTGCCCAACAGCCGCTTTAGCCAGGGCAATATGGCGCGTCTTGCCACGGTGCTTACCGCCAACCCGGGCGGCGACCGCGTGGAGATCTTTATCGAGCAGGTGGACGGGCGTGTGCTGCGTGCCGAGGTGCCGGCCAAGGTCAACGCACGCTCGATTCCGCTGTTGGCAGAGGCAAAGGCCATCGTCGGCAACCAAGGCCGCGTGACGGTGATCTAGGGACGGCGTTGCTGGTCCGCGCGAGATTGGAGGAAGTGATGGCGCAGGGGACGTTTGCACAGGCGCTTCGTAAGGAGGCGGCGCTCAGCAGTACCTTTATGAAGGGGCGCTCGCTCATACTCAACGGCGCCGTGCTGTCGTTTGAGGACTCCGGCTCGCGCTTCTCCAAAAATGTGACTATTGAGGGCACGGTGCGCGGCTCGCGCGGCGACCTGTACAAGACGCACGTGGCGCTCGACATGGACGAGCACGAGGTGATCGACTACGACTGCGATTGCCCCGCCGCCTATCGTTACCCCGGTATGTGCAAGCACGCTATTGCCACGGCTCTGGCGTATTTGGATGCCAGCGGCGCCGAGCCCGTCGAAGGTTTGCGCACGCCGGTCCGCACGTTTACGGCGCAGCCGAAACAGCCCGCGCGCACCGCGCTCAAAGCGCCGGCCGTCAATCCCAACTTTCCCTTTCCGGCGCCCGTCCCCACGAGTCCCAGCCTCATGGCGGCGCTCTCCGATCTTTCGGACGCACGCATGGATGAGCTGGCGAGCATGCGCCGCAAGCTCGCTGGCAGTGTGGATCCCGATGCCCCCAAGGCGGTGTTGGAGCCCTCGTTGGTGCCGTACTACAATCCACTGTTTGCCGACCGCTTTAGCTGGGCGCTCGAGCTTCGCATTCGTTGTGGATCGGTCTCCTACGTGGTCAAGGATATCGACGGCATGGCCGACGCCTATGTCCGAGGCGGCACCTTCTCGTACGGCAAGAAGCTCACGTTTGTCCATACGCCCGAAGCCTTCGAGGACGTGTCGACAAAGCTGCTCAACCTTGTTGTGACGACAGTTGCCTATCTCGATGACATCACAAGCTCGCGTTCGGCGTCGTACGACTTTGCCCGCAGCGGTTTTGTCGCCGAGCGTCAGTTGCCGCTGTCCGAGCATAGCATCGTATATGTGCTGGACCTGCTGCGTGGCCAGACCATCTCCTTTGAGCCCGCCTGGTCGCGGGGGACGACGACGCATCGCACCTATGACGTGGCGGTTGAGATGCCTCCGGAAGGGGAGGACGAGGCTCTGTCTAAGCGCCCACCGCTCCTTGCCGCCAAAATCGCGCCGGCGGCTGGCGGCAGCTACGATCTACGCCTGCCGGCCGATGCATACTGCTTTGCTTCGGGCGACGTTGCCTATCTGGTCGACACCCGCCGTGCGCGCCGCGCCGATGTAGCGTTTGCCCAGCATGCGGCGCCGTTCCTATCGCGCTTACTGCCCTGTCGCACGCCGATCCATATCGCTGTCGACCAGGTGGGGGAGTTCTGTCGTATGGCGCTGCCCATTTTGCGCGACTACACCGACCTTACCGCGCCCGCCGTGCTCGACACCGTGGCGCCCGAGCCGAGCTTTGCCATGGCAATCGGTGTCGACGACGGGCTCGTGACCTGCAAGATTACGGTTTCCTACGGCGACTGGTCGGCAGATCTCTTTAGCCTGGGTGCTCCGGGAAGCCCCTTCGAAGAACAGCGCCCGGGCGTGCCGCCGCGCGACGAGATAGCAGAGTTTCGCGTTATGGACACGGCGGCCCTGTATTTCGACTTTTACGAGGGCGGCCTGGCGTTTGAGGAGCGCGACGACGAGAGCCTGTTCTGCTTGCTGACCGAGGGCCTGTCTGCCCTGTCCGAGCTGGGCGAGGTCATGCTCAGCGACCGCCTACGCCAGATCTCGGTGCGCCCTGCGCCCAAGCTTTCGGTGCGTGCCACCGTCAAGAGCAACCTGCTCGATGTTGAACTGGGCGCGAGCGGTCTTTCGGCGGCAGATCTTGCCATCTACCTCGACTCCTACAAGCGCCATCAAACGTTTGCGCGCCTTACGTCCGGCGACATCATTCGCCTGGACGAGGGCGCTCGAGCCGCGTTTGGCCTCGCCGAGGACCTGGGCGTCGATGCCGTCGACCTGCTCGACGGCGTGTCGCTTTCCGCATCGAGCACCCTGTTCGTCGATAGCATGCTCGCGCGCACGCCCGCGCTCGAGGCCGATCGTGACGCCGCGTTCCGCCGTACCGTCGAGCGTCTGGACACGCTCGGCAAGATGGACTTTACGGTGCCGGCATCGCTCAAGGCAACGATGCGCGGCTACCAGGTCGACGGCTACCAGTGGCTTGGCTCGCTCGAACACCTGGGCCTTGGCGGCATCTTGGCCGACGATATGGGCCTGGGCAAAACGCTCCAGATGATCGCGCATATCCTGGCGCGCGTGGAGGCGGGGGACACTAAACCCACGCTTGTGGTGTGTCCCGCGTCGCTTGTGTACAACTGGACCGCCGAGCTGGAGCGCTTCGCCCCGTCGCTCGATGTGTGCGCCATTGTGGGCGCCAAGGCGCAGCGCCGCGTGCAGATCGCCGGCGTGGCCGAGCATAACGTGGTCGTGACGTCGTATGACCTTATGCGGCGCGATATCGACGAGTACGTCGAGCAGGACTTTGCCCGCGTGGTGCTCGATGAGGCCCAGTACATTAAAAACCCGCTCACCCAGGTGGCGCGCGCCGCAAAGCGCCTGCCTGCCGGCGTGCGCTTTGCCCTGACGGGCACGCCCATCGAAAACCGCCTATCCGAGCTCTGGAGCATCTTCGACTTTTTGATGCCGGGCTTACTTGGCACGCGCGAGTCGTTTGCCAAGCGCTTCGAAAGCCCAGTCGAGCACGCCGAGGGCGACAGCGCCGCCCGCCTGCAGGCGCTCGTGTCGCCGTTTGTGCTGCGCCGCGTCAAGGAAGACGTGGTGGCAGACCTGCCCGAGAAGATCGAGGACACTGTCATGGCGCAGCTTGCCGGCGAGCAGCGCAAGCTTTACCTGGCAAACCAGGACCGCATCGCCCAGCAGGTGCAGCACCGCGAGGCATCCGAGTTTAAGAAAGACAAGCTCAAGGTGCTTGCCGAGCTCACCAAGTTGCGCCAGATCTGCTGCGACCCGCGTCTGCACTACGAGGATTACAAGGCGGGGAGCGCCAAACTCGATACGTGCATGGAGCTCGTGCACGGCGCACTCGACGGCGGACATCGCATCCTGTTGTTCAGCCAGTTTACGGGTATGCTCGATATTATCGGTAAGCGCCTGGCCAAGGAGGACATCGCCTTCCTTAAGCTCACGGGCGCTTCGTCTAAGGAGAGCCGCGCCAAGATGGTCGCGCAGTTCCAAGCGGGCGAGGTTCCGGTCTTTTTGATTTCGCTCAAGGCGGGCGGCGTGGGCCTTAACCTGACGGCTGCCGACGTGGTCATCCACTACGACCCGTGGTGGAACGTGGCGGCGCAGGACCAAGCAACTGATCGTGCACACCGTATTGGTCAGCAACATACCGTGACCGTGTACAAGCTCATCGCCAAGGACACGATCGAGGAACGCATTATGCAGATGCAGGAGTCCAAACGCGACCTGGTCAACAGCGTGCTCGGCGGCGACGGCATCTCGTCGGCGCTGTTTACCCGCGAAGATGTTCTGGCGCTGCTGGGCGGCGACGGTCGCTAGCCGCGCGCGGGGTGGGACTGCTGGAGTGGGCAGGACGGTCGACGCATTTTGGCCCGACCGCTTGCCTGATCCGTTATGTGTTCATTTGCAATGCCGTGGATGGTTTGTCTGCCTTTGGGCATAAGAACCATCAAGAACATTGGCACATCAGCAAAGGAGAACATCATGGCGAAATTCTTTAAGGACCCCGACGGTAAGCTCATTGCCGCCCTTGGCGACGACGTTGCGACCCCTGCCGGTTGCACGGAACTGACCGCAAACACTGAGGACGCGGCGCACGAGAAGCACGTGCCTGTTGTCGAGACCGAGCGTGACGGTCACGTGATTCGCGCCCGCGTTGGTTCGGTCGAGCACCCCAGCCTGCCCGAGCACTACATTGAGTGGATCGCCCTTGAGGCCGAGGGCCGCTTGGAGGTCCATTACCTTGAGCCCGGCATGAAACCCGCGACGTTTTTCGCGGGCGGCTCCAAGACCGGTACCGTCTATGCCTACTGCAACCTGCACGGGCTGTGGTCCGCGACATTCTAGGAGCGCGCCCCCGCTCGGGGTATCATAGCTAGCATATGCACATGCAAGCGCCGACTGCATTATGCGGCCGGCGCTTTTACTACGATTTCGATGGCTTACGACGGAAAGGGCTGGGCCATGAAGCTCGCGCTTGCACAGATCGATATGCGCCTGGGTGATATTGAGGGCATTTGCGGCCGCATCGAGGACCAGGCTCGTCTGGCCCACGAGCGCGGGGCGCGCGTGCTGTGCGTTCCGGCTCCGCTCTTTATGGGCGCCATGCCCGGTGGCCTGGCGGGCGCTGCCGACTTTGAGCACGACATGCTTGCCGGCTTGACCGGTGTCGCCGAGCGTATCCAAGAGCTTGACATGATCTGCATCGTGCCCGCGGCGGTTTCGCTTGAGGGCCAGCCGCTGCTCGACTACATGATGCTCAAGGACGGTCATGTGGTGCCGGCGCGTTCGAGCATTGCCCTGCAGCGTGGCGAGAACAACGACACGCGTTGGGCGCCGCCGGTGTTCGACGTGGACGGCGTGCGCATCGCCGTGATTTTTGACTTGGACCGCGAACTCGAGATGTTGCCGACCGGTGTTGACCTCATTGCGTATTTCCAATTCAACGCGTTTGACATGACCGACCGTGAGACTGCCGCCATTGCCGCCGTTCGCAGCGGCGCCTACCGCAAGATCGCATCCAAGCGCAGCGTGTGGTTTGCCTGCATGGCGCCGGTCGGTGCCTTTGACGAGTCGGTGTATACCGGCGGTTCGTTTGTGCTCGACGACTGCGGTCGCGTGGTGGCCCAGGCGCCGTGTTTTGAGGAGAGTCTGCTGGTTCAGGAGATTCAGCGCGGCGTGATGCTCGATGCCCTGGAAGATCACGAACTGCCCGAGTTCCGTTCCGAAGAGTGGCTGTGGCAGGCGCTGGTGTTCGCCGTGCGCGACAACGCCCGAGCTCACGGCGCTTCGCGTGCTGTGGTGGCACTCGAGGGTGACTTGCCGTCGTCCCTGCTGGCGGCGCTGGCCGTCGACGCTCTGGGCCCGCGCAATGTGATTGGCCTGGTGCTGGGGCGCAACCGTATCTTTACGCCGGCGCAGGAAGAGGCCGAGGCTGCCCGCTGTGCCGCCGTCCGCGCCATTGCCGAGCGCCTGCACATTCGCACTGTCGAGCGCGATGCACCGGATGCGGCGCGTGTGCTCGATCGCGACGTGTCGGCGGGCGATGCCGAGCGCCTACGCTCGCGCACGCTGGGTCTCATGCTGGAGGACACGGCGCTCGAGCTGGGTGCGATGACGCTGAGCCCGCTGTCCAAAACCGAGTATGCGCTGGCGGCGCCGGCGCTTTGCGGCGGCTACCAGGGCGACTTTGCGCCCTTTGGCGATGTGTACCTGTCGACGCTTGAGTTTGTGGCGCGTGTGCGCAACCGCACGTCTGCCGTGGTGCCCCAAGAGCTCGTGACGCTCAACGCAGTGGAAGATTGTATGGAGCGCGTGCTGGCGCAGGCGCTCTCGACGCTCGACGGCCCGGTTGATATGCTCGACCGCGCGGCACAGCTGCTCGGCGGGCTTGAGCCGGGTGAGGTCGATGGCGCGCTCGAGGCGCACGTGGACCGCAATCGATCTTTCGACGACATCCCAATGGCCGCCGGCAAGCCTGAGGCTTGCTCGCTGCTGCTGATGCTCGTGCGCCAGGGCGAGGCTGCCCGCCGCATGTTGCCGATGGCGCCGATCGTCTCGGCCCGTTCGTTTGCCGAGCGTGCCTGGCCGTACATGCTCGCGTGGTCCGACCTGGGGCTGAGCGGCAAGGAGCGCATGACGGTCGATTCGCTGGCTCGCGCCGAGGTGCGTCGTTTTGCCGACGAGGATACGAGCGAGCGCGTGCGAAACGAGATGATGGGCGTGCTGGGCGAGCTGCTGGGTATTTCGCCCGAGCAAATGGAGGAGCTGCGCTCCGAGGACGGTCAACGTCGTTTGCACGAGGGAATGAAAAAGTTCGAGGGCGAGGTTCAGGACGCCATCGATAAGATGATGGGCGGCCAGGGTGGCCCGCAGGGTGGGCCCCAGGGTGGCCCGATGCCGCATCCGCCGGTTGATCCCCGACAATTTCCGTTCTTCTCTCAGAACTAGGTCGCTGCGCGCCCGCCAGAGCGGCAATCTGCCTTTCAATCGTCGGACATGACCGCCAGGTCAATGCCCTCCTCTTTCAAGGCACCTTGCTCGCTCTGGCGGGCGCTCGCTTGCGTATACTCAACCTACAATTCGATCTCGGCTGACTTATAGGGCTAGCGTTGTGTTATTCTAGAACAGACGTTCGTGAATGATGCGCGGGGCCTTGTCTTGCGCTGTGCTTGTGGCGAGGGGAGGTCGGTTTGGTTATCTTGGGCATTGACCCCGGTTTGGCTCATACGGGTTGGGGGATTATCGAGGAGCGGCGTGGCGAGGTTCGCTGCCGTGCCTATGGCTGCATCGAGACCAGTGCCGGAAGTCCGCTCGCGGTGCGCCTGTCGCATATCGCCCATGACCTTAAGGATGTCGTTGAGCGTTATCGACCCGACACGGCTGCTGTCGAGAGCATCTACTTTGGCGCCAACGTTCGTTCGGCCATCCCCACGGCGCATGCCCGCGGTGCTGCACTCGTCGCACTTTCGGAATGCGCGCTCGAGATTGGCGAGTACACGCCCATGCAGATCAAACAGGCTGTGGTGGGCACCGGCGCCGCGGACAAGCGACAGGTCGCCTACATGGTACGCACGCTAACACAGCTCGACCACGACCCGCATCCCGACCATGCCGCCGATGCCCTGGCCTGCGCCATCTGCCACGTAAACCTCAGCCGCACCCGCGCCCTCACCGGTGGCGAGTTCTATCAACAGAGAGGAACCGGATACTGATGATTTCCCAGCTCCACGGAACGCTTGTCGAGGCCACGATGAGCTCTGCTGTCGTCGATGTGTCGGGCGTTGGCTTTGAGCTCGGCATTTCGGGCAGCACTGCGGCCACGTTGCCGACGCCCGGTGGCGAGGTCCGCCTCTACACGCGTATGCAGGTGCGCGAGGACGCCATGACACTTTTCGGTTTTTCCTCAAAGGATGAGCGCACGATGTTCGACCGGCTCGTGTCCGTCTCGGGCGTTGGCCCGCGCCTGGCGCTCGCCGTGCTTTCCACCTATACCGTGGGGCAGCTGTATTCGCTGGTGATGGCCGAGGACGACAAGGGCATGGCCAAGGTGCCCGGTGTGGGCAAAAAGACAGCTCAGCGCCTGATCCTGGAGCTCAAGAGCACCTTTGCCAAGGACAAGGGCTTTGTACCGGTCGACGTGATTCCCGGCCAGGTTGCGATGCCCGTGCCCGCTGCTGCTCCCTCGGCCATCGATGATGCCCGTGCGGCGCTCCTTTCCATGGGCTTTAGCCCGCAGGAGACCGATGTTGCCCTGAGCGGGTATGATGGGCAGAATATGCGTGTCGAGGATCTGCTCGGCGCGGCGCTTAAGCGACTCGGAATGGATGCGTGATGTGGGAAGCCGATGACTCTCAGGACCTGTGGGCGACGCCCGGCAACTCGCCGGCGGCATCCATGGCGCACGGCGAGCGCATGGTGGGCTCGGAGCTGACGGCCGAGGACCTCGATGTCGACCGCACTTTGCGCCCCCAGCGCCTGGACGACTACTGTGGCCAGGAGCACATCAAGCAGAGCCTGCGCGTGTTGATCGAAGCGGCACAGAGCCGTGGCGAGACGCTCGACCACGTGATCTTCTCGGGTCCTCCGGGTCTGGGCAAGACCACGCTGGCCACCGTTATCGCCAACGAGTTGGGCGCTCAGATCAAGACCACGAGTGGCCCTGCCATCGCGCGCACGGGCGACCTGGCGGCCATCCTTACTAACTTGCAGCCGGGTGATGTGCTGTTTATCGACGAGATCCACCGCCTCAACCGTTCGGTCGAGGAGGTCCTGTACCCCGCGATGGAGGACTTTGCCCTCGATATCGTGATTGGCAAGGGTCCGGCGGCGCGCTCGATTCGCCTGGATATTCCCAAGTTTACGTTGGTAGCGGCAACGACCCGCTCAGGCATGTTGACCGGCCCGTTGCGCGACCGCTTTGGCATTTCATATCGCCTGGATTACTACACGGTCGAGGAGCTCGCGCAGATTGTGACGCGCTCGGCGACTATCCTGGGCGTGACGATCGACCACCCCAGTGCACTCGAGATCGGCTCGCGTTCGCGCGGCACGCCACGTCTTGCCAACCGCCTGCTCAAGCGCGTGCGCGACTATGCGCAGGTGCGCGGCAACGGTCCCATTGAGCTCGATATCTGCCGTCAGGCACTCGAGTTCTTCGAGATCGACGAGCTCGGTCTGGACTGGATGGATATTCGCATTTTGGAGACGCTCGCCAAGACGTTCTCCGGTCGTGCCGTGGGACTTACGACCCTTGCCAGCGCGGTGGGCGAGGACCCGGGCACGCTCGAGGATGTCTATGAGCCCTATTTGCTGCAGTGCGGGTTGATGATTCGTACGCCGCAGGGCCGTCAGGCAACCCTTCGCACCTTTGAGCACCTGGGGATTGAACCTACCGTTTAGGGCGCTTTGTTTTGGCGCGCTGTTGGGCTATCGCCGGACATTGGGTAAACATATCGCCGTTCATCGGTTATGGGCGTTTTTACTATTGCGCGCCCGTGCTATGCTGAATTGGTCTTTTTCTCATTCGGTAACGAAAGGACCGCCCATGCCTACTGACATCGAAATCGCACGTTCTGTCACGCCGCTGCCTATTACCGAGGTGGCCAAGAACGCCGGCGTCGACGTTAAGCACCTTATTCCGTACGGCTTCGACAAGGCTAAGGTCGACTATTCACTGCTCAACGAGCCGACTGATCACCAGGCCAAGTTCGTCCTCGTGACCGCTATCAACCCAACGCCTGCGGGCGAGGGCAAGACCACCACGACCATCGGTCTGGCCGACGGCCTGCGTCGTCGCGGCGTCAAGAGTGCCGTGGCCCTGCGCGAGCCTTCGCTCGGCCCCGTCTTTGGCGTTAAGGGCGGCGCTGCCGGCGGCGGCTGGGCTCAGGTCATCCCCATGGAGGATATCAACTTGCACTTTACCGGTGACTTCCATGCCATCGGTGCCGCCAATAACCTGCTGGCCGCCATGCTCGACAACCACATCCAGCAGGGCAATCAGCTCGGTATTGACGTTAAGCGCATCACCTGGAAGCGCGTTGTCGACATGAACGACCGCCAGCTGCGCCATGTTATCGACGGCATTGGCGGCAAGGCCCAGGGCGTGCCGCGCGAGGACGGCTTCGATATCACCGTTGCCTCCGAGGTCATGGCAATCCTGTGCCTGTCCACGAGCATCAACGACCTCAAGGAGCGCTTGGGCGAGATCGTCGTCGGCTACAGCTATGCCGGCGACCCCGTCCGCGCCCGCGACCTCAAGGCTCAGGGCGCCATGGCTGCGCTGCTTAAGGATGCGCTCAAGCCCAACTTGGTGCAAACACTCGAGGGCACGCCCGCGTTTGTCCACGGCGGTCCCTTCGCCAACATTGCCCACGGCTGCAACTCTATCATGGCCACGCGTATGGCGATGCGCTTTGGCGATGTTGCCATTACCGAGGCCGGCTTTGGCGCCGACCTGGGTGCCGAGAAGTTCCTCGATATCAAGTGCCGCATGACGGGCGTTCGCCCCAGCGCCGTCGTGATCGTCGCGACCGCTCGTGCGCTTAAGTACAACGGTGGCGTCGCCAAAGCCGACCTCAACGAGGAGAACCTCGAGGCACTCAAGGCTGGCATGCCCAACCTGCTGCGTCACGTCGACAACATCCAGAACGTTTATGGTCTGCCCTGCGTGGTCGCCATCAACCGCTTCCCAACGGACACCGAGGCCGAGCTTGCGCTCATCGAGTCCGAGTGCCAGAAGCTCGGCGTCAACGTTAAGCTTTCCGAGGTCTGGGCCAAGGGCGGCGAGGGCGCGCTCGAGCTGGCCGATGAGGTCATGCGTCTGATTGAGCAGCCGAGCGAGCTCAAGTTTGCCTATGAGGACGGCGCCGATGTGGCCGACGCCCTCGAGGCTGTTGCCATCAAGGTTTACCGCGCCGACGGCGTTGACTTTACGCCGGCCGCCAAGCGCCAGCTTGCCGAGCTGCGCGAGAACGGCTTTGGCAACCTGCCGGTTTGCGTCGCTAAGACGCAGTACAGCTTTAGCGACAACGCCAAGGCCCTGGGCGCTCCCGAGAACTTCCGCATCACGGTGCGCGAGCTCAAGGTTTCCGCCGGCGCCCACTTTGTGGTCGCGCTGACCGGCAGTGTTCTGACCATGCCGGGCCTGCCCAAGGTGCCCGCGGCCGAGAATATCGACGTCGACAACGACGGCAACATCACCGGCCTGTTCTAAGCCCGCTGCTCATAGCTGCTTGCCCGCCCCGTCGTGCCTACCAAGGCCCGGCGGGGCTTTTTTGATCCTTAGACCCGCGCACGTCTTGTAGATACCGACGGACTCTGCCCATCATAGGCTTTTGCGCGGGTAGAATGCATGGATAATTTGAGGCTCACGCGCGACGGAAAGGAATCGTTGCATGGATCAGGACAAGACAACCGTGATGGGCGGCTACGGTTCCGCGCAGGCTGGCGATAGCGCCGATGCGACTCGCGTTGTTCCCAACCCCGGTTATACCGACCCCGCCGCGACGCAGCCTTCTGCCGAGCCCACCCGGGTTATGGGCTATGGCGACACGGCGCAGGATTCTTACGCTGCATCTTCGCAAGGCCCCTATGGCAATGCAGCTCCGGATCCGTTTGATTACGCGCCGCAGGATTCTTATGCTGCCTCGACGCCGAATCCCTATGATGACCTGCCGCAAAATCCCATTCCGCAGCCTCAGCAGACGACGTATATGCCTCGCACGGCGCAGCCTCGCTACGAGTCGCGCGAGCCGTATCGCGAGTACCCCAAGTCGATTCCGCAATATGGCGAGGACGAGGAGAAGAAGCCGTCGCGTTCGTCGAGCGTGATCAAGAAGATCCTCATCGTGCTGGCGATTTTCTTTGCGCTGTCGGTTGTGTTTGCCATCGTGTCGGGCATGCTCAACAAGCGAGGGAGTTCAACGGCCGATACCGCTGCCGAGCAAACCGAGTCCGCCTCGTCTAGTACCGTCGATCTGAGCGATATCCCGGGGCAGTACTGGTCCAACGCCAAGAAGCTCCTCAAGTCGCGCGGCGCCGATCTTTCGAATGCCGTGGTCCTGACCGATGATGGCTCAACGCCCGTCGTCGATGCCAACTGGGTCGTTACTTCTGCCTACTACAACGACAACGGCAACCTCGAAATTCAACTCACGCACAAGAACAGCTCGGGCAACTCGTCCGGCGGCCAAAGCGGTGCCGACAGCTCGAGCTCCAATACGCTGGAGGACTTGAGCAACAAGGCGCAGGAGTTGGGAGACAAGGCGCAAGACAAGGCGCAAGAGCTGGGCGATACGGCACAAAATCTGGGCGATACCGCGCAGAACTTGGGCGACATGGCGACGGATGCCTGGAACGCCCTACAAAACGGCATCTCGGGCGCGCGGGGAAACTAGCTGTTAAGTGGGCTACAGCTGCTCGGCCGGACGGTCGGGCGAGCTAAAGCCCGAGTCAAACGTAACGACGCATGAGGCATCGGGCCGGCGCTCGTGCACGATGCGCGTGACGAGCTCCAGCAGCTCCTCGTCGGATATGTCAAAGCCGTCGGGACGCACCAGGTCAAACGAAACGAACCCGTCGTGCTCGTGCAGGTCGTGGATGGAGAGCGCGGGATCGATCTGCATGACGCCGCGCTTGACCCAGCCGCGCAAGTCATCGCCGGTTGTCGCGATGGGGTCGCAGTGCAGCGTGATACCAATGCCCATCTGGCGCTTGATGTCGTGCTCGATGGTGTCCAGAATCTCGTGGTGCTCAAACGCGTCACCCTCGCCGGGCATCTCCACGTGGGCGCTGGCAAACTGACGACCAGGGCCGTAGTCGTGCACCATGAGGTCGTGTGTGCCCAAGACCTGCGGATAGGACATGATCTTGTCGCGGATTGCCTGGACGAGCTTGGGGTCGGGCGCTTGCCCCAGCAACGGGCTGATGGCGTCGCGCACCAGGCCCAGGCCGCTGATGCAGATGAAGATACCCACACCCAGGCCTGCCCAGCCATCGAGATCAAAGCCGGTCGTCTGCGAAATAAGCGCCGCCACCAAGACCGAGCCCGAGGTGATGACGTCGTTTTTGGAGTCCTGCGCCGTAGCGATGAGCGTCTCGGAATCGATGCGGTTGCCCAGTGCGCGGTTGAATGCGGCCATCCAGAATTTGACGAGCATGGACAGAACAAGGGCGGCCATGGAGAGCGCCGAATACACGGTGGGCGAGGGCTTGATGATCTTGGTGACCGACTCGAGGATCAGGTTGATGCCGACGGCGCAAACCAGGACGGCGACGAACAGGCCGGCTAGGTACTCATAGCGGCCGTGGCCATAGGGGTGGCCTTCGTCTGCCGGGCGGCTGGCAAGGCGGAACCCGAGCAGGCTCACGATGTTGCTCGAGGCATCGGAGAGGTTGTTGAAAGCGTCGGCGATGAGGGAGACGGAACCGGCGAGCAGGCCCGCGATGCCCTTGGCCAGGCACAGGGTGATGTTGAGTCCAATGCAGATGAGGCTTGCGGCAAAACCCGCGTTGGTGCGGCAAGATGCATCGACCGGCTCGTCCTCGCTGCCGGGAACAAGCGTATGTACCAGCCGATTTACAAATAGCATAGCGGTCGTCCTCACAATCATGTTTAAGGGGATAGTGTAGCTCGCGCGGGGGCGCCGTGCACCGATGCTCAGAAAATGCAGCAATAGTCTGTCGGTGCTAACGAGCGAGCCTTCTCGTCTGCCTGGGTGGTCCATTTTGGGCCACATGGGTATGGGCATGTGCCTGCCTGCCCGACATACTTAATGTCGACAGTCCCTGTGCAAAGGAGGACGTTTCCATGGACGAGATGTTTGCCATTAAATGTCAAAACTGCGGCGGCCCTATGTACTCGCACCAGGCTAAGCGCAGCTTTGAGTGCGCCTATTGCGGCACGGTCGTTCCGTGGCAGGCCGATGCGGGGGAGCCCAAGAGCGCCCTGAGCATTCGCCATGCGCCGCTGACGGTTGTCGATGGGCTGCTTAAGCTCACGCATGTGTCGCAACTCGAGCGCCCGGAGGACCCAGACTGGTATTTCTTCAATTCGCACTGGCGCAATCAGTCGGTCCTGGAACATCTGCTGTGGGAGGATCGCGGCACGGCGCAGGAGCTCCAAGAGGCCACGCATGTGAGCATTCCATGCCCCTTCTGCGGAGCGTCCTTTGAGGGCGAGTCAACGCAGCGTGTGTTTGAGTGCCCGTCCTGCGGCAACAAGATCGGCGTTGCCGACCTGCTCAAGCCCGGTACCTTCAGCAAGCGTCTGACCATGGGCGTGGGTGCAGAGTATGTGCCGGAGCAGGGCATTCCCTGCGAAATCTCGCCGCAGCAGGCACGTGCCAACGCACTGCAGCTGGTGCGCCAGTACCCCGACGCCTTTGCCGGGCACGACGTGGAAGATGCGATCCAAAACGACATGATGCTCTTCTATTTCCCCATGGCGCTGGCGGACCTGCGCATGATGGCGTCCTTCCCGGTCAAGGGCCTGAGCAAGGAGACCCTGGTGTACTACGAGGTGCTCGACTGGGCGTATCCCAGGGCAAACTACCTGGACGTTCGCCTCCTGGGCATTTTGGAGCCGTGGGACTTTGCCAAGGTCGGTCCGTTCGATCCCGCCATGCAGGAAGGCGACTTTCGCGTCGTCTCCGTCGATGCGTCTACCAAGGACCAGGTGGTCATTGATAAGCTGGCGCTCGACGTTGCGGGCAACGACGCCGAGGCTGTACTGGGGCTCAATAAAAAGAGCATCCGCACCTGGGCGCGCAAGGCCCGCAAGCACAAGGACGGCCTAGTTATGGTGCCGGTGTACTTTGTCGACCGTCCGGCAACGGATAGCCGCGACGGCGAGCAGGTGCGCATCGCCGTAAACGGCCAGACGGGCCGCGCGGCCGCGGTGGTGTTTAGCGACAAGCGCGAGACGCATATCGTGGCGCCGCTCAGCCCGAGCCTGCATTTGTCCGGTGAGAGCACCGTACACGCCACGCCCATCGAGGTCAAATATGTTAAATCTCCGTTCCTATACCAGATCGTGCGCCGTGGAGGCGGCGAGCAACCGCGCCAGGTTGCAGCGGTGGCCGAGGGCTCCTGCCGAGAGGAGAAGCCCAAAAGCCGCGGCCTGCTGGGTGCGCTATTTGGGAAGTAGGGGAGCGGTGCCGGTTGGCACCGTAACGTGATGGCCGGGGGTATGGGGCGGCTCTCAGGAGTGCGGGCTGCCGTCTGATTGTTTGAGGGTGCCAGATATAAATAAACGGTGGAACGGCTGCAAAAGAGCCGCCCCACCGGGTAAAATCAAAATGTGCCGCGGAACCCGCTCCTCAGTCGGTCAACTTTGGAAGCGCGGGCAACGCAGGTGCTATCGTCTTAAAGGGTCGGCTGCAACCGGCCCTTTTCTGTGGCAGCCAATGGAGCCACATCAGACGAAGGCCGCGTCTTTGCCTGTCAGGTCACGCTCGCCAGCCACGGCTAGAATGTCGTTGCCGGCGTCCATGACCGGTATTGTTTCGTAGCAGCCGTCGCAACCGCGAGTGCGCCTGCGACGGCTGCGATGGTTTCGGTCGCAACGTGCTGCTACCCTTGCGTTTCGCCATTAGTCGCTTCGTTGATGGCGCGGTACTCGGCACTCAGCTCGCGCGCCAGCTCTTCCTTGCTTGGAAGATACGGCAGGTATTTGGCGGCAAACACTTGGTCGTTGTCTTCGGGCAGCGTGTACTCGACGATCGAATCGCTTTTGTCCGCGCAGAGCACGATGCCTATGGGCGGATTGTCGCCTTCGTTCATGAGCTCGCGCGTGTAGTAGTTCACATACATTTGCATCTGGCCCAGGTCCTGATGCGTAAGATCGTCCGTCTTAAGGTCGATGAGCACGAAGCAGCGCATCAGATAGTTGTAAAAAACAAGGTCAATATAGAAATGGCGCCCATCAAAGGTGATGCGCTTTTGGCGCGCCTCGAAAGCGAAGCCACGGCCAAGCTCCAGCAGGAACTTCTGAAGATGCGTGATGAGCGCCTGCTCTAGATCGCTCTCGCGAAACGCAGCATCGTCCGAGAAACCTAAAAACTCCAGTACATATGGGTCGCGGATGATATCCTCGGGGCGATGGGTCGGGGCGCTCTTTTGGATTTCCTGGGTGACGGCCTCTTTGTCTTTGCTGGCAAGTAGGCGCTCGCGGAACATGGTGTTGATCTGGCGTTCGAGCTGACGCGTGCTCCAGCGAGAATCGGCACATTCGTTCATGTACCATGTTCGAGCATCAGGGTCGGTTATACGCGATAACCTGCGGTAATGTGTCCAATTCAATTCGGAACGCAGCGCGTTCCGGATTGGGAACGCAAGATAAAACTGACGCATGTATCTTAAGCTTCTGGCGTTGAAGCCTCTGCCAAAATCCTTAGTCAATCTAACGGCAAGTTCGTCGATCAGTGCATCGCCATACTTGGCGCGCTCCTCTCCGCCCTGTTCATCAACAATACTCTTGCCGATCTCCCAATATGCCTCAACCATCGCAAAGTTAACAGCGGTATAGGCCTTGTCGCGAGCGGCGTTGAGAATCGAGGAGACCTGCTTGTAAAAACCTTCGGGCACGATTGCCGATTCTCCACGGTTTACCAGTTCGCCCATCACTGTCGCCCCGCTTTCCTCTTGTGGAATGCATCTTTATCGAATTTAGTTTAAAGCCTCGCGCGGACACGAATTGCTGTGCTGTCTGACATCATCGCATGGGGCCTTGCGGTGACTAAAATGTGGCCATAGAGACAGTTTTAGCGAGCCCCACGGGAGTGACGTGTATGGACAACAACACGCTGCTGTTCCAGGACAAAGGTTCGGGTAGGTTTAAAGACGTCAAGATCTACCTTAACCGCATCGAGGTGCTCAAGAAGGGCACTTTTGGTGGCAAGCACACCGAGATTGTTTATCTTAAGGACATTACGGGGGTCAGCAGGATCAAGGGCCGCGACGTTTTCCTACGTAACAGGCTGTTGACTGCCTGTGTCTTTAGTCTGAGCAGCCGCTCCCAAGCTCAGGAGTTCGTGAATGCGCTGAACATGGTGATGTAGCCGATAACGGTGTTCGGGCTAAGGTAAAAATCGGGGCGCAGAACGGTATTCTGCGCCCCCCCAATTGAGTCGATGTGTCTAAAAGGCGGGCTTGCCTATTCGCTGTCGTCCCCAACGTTTTCGCGGTCATTGGCAAGCATCGCCGCGCCGGCGACCGTTGTCGCCACGGCGGCGGCAGCGAGCCCGGCGGCAACGCCAGAGCCGTCGCCCGTGTCGGCGAGTTTTCCGGTCGAGCCCTTGCTCTTGTTGCCGCCGCCGTTCTTGTCGGCGCCGTCTGCGTTGGAACCCGTGCCGCTACCGGTGCCGCCTGCACTGCCCGAGGCCGCTACGGTAAAGCTTGCGGCTCCATCGCTGGCGAGCGTGTAGTTTTGCGCCGCGTCGCCCAACAGACCTTTCGCACGCACCCAATACGTCCCCGCGGCAAATGCCTCGCCCTCGGCCATTGCCGTGCCCGGAGCGCCGTCCGCGTCGTGCACAAACTCGAGCTGGGCCGTGCAGGCATCGGTTTCGAGCTTGCCCTCGAGTGATGCCGCAATCTTGGCGCGCACGTCTTCGCCGGCCTTAAGGCCTTCGAGTCCCTCAAAATGGGGCGTCAGCGCGAGCGGATCGATATCGATGGGCACGAAGCCCTGCAGTCCTGTAGCGGTCTCGTTGCCCAGGGCGTCGACATCCACGTATTCGATGGCAAACGCGCTGCCAGAAGCGGCCACGTTGAGTGCGTTGCTGCTGTTAACGAGGCGGAAACGGCCCTCGCCAACGGTCTTGCCATCCTGGAATGAGGCATCGCTCAGCGAGTCGCCGTACGTCATGCGCATGCGGGTCGGGAGATAGTACGGGAGATAGTACGAAGCCGTCTGCTTGTGCTCCGTATCGTAATTGCGCTGATAGATGCTCCGGGCCAGCGCCGCATCAACAAAGTCGGATGCGATGATGCCAATGTGCTTGAGGTAATCTGACTTTGTATCCTCAATGCCGCTGGGATTGATGTACGGGCTCTTATACAGATGCTCGTTGACTACTCGTGCCGAGGTAAAAGGATTGCCTCCGTGCGACAAGCCCGTGCAGCTGGTGTAGTTGATAGACCAGCAACGCTCCAGGACTTTCTCCTTGGCCCCGTTATCGTCCTCGACATCTACCTCGTTGCGCGTGCGCCCGGACGTTTCCTTCAGCGCATTATCGACCCAGCTGAGCTTGTCGGTTCCCGTGAGTTTGTACTTGTCCTGGGCGTATACCTTGGTGCAATAGGGCTCTTTGTCGCCTGTTTCCCCCGCGGCTTCAAAGCCCCGCGCGTCTTGGACGAGACACATAGTGGCGCTGTCGGAGTGAGCCTTGATCTTGTCATCCCATTCGGTGAGGTCGAGTCCCCACGTGTGGCCGCTTACGCTGTCGCCGTCGAGTCCAAATCGACGTAGCAGGACGATCTTTCCGCGCACCTCGCCCAGTGTGGGAACGCGGCTCGACGTATAGAACAGTTTGGGGTTGTCGTCCAAAACCTTGGCGAAAGCCGTCGTAACACTGTCATCGGTAGCCTCGTCGTTGCCGCGCGATGCGAGCATGATAAGCGCTTCTCTCGGGTTTTCGCTCAAAAACGTTTTAAAGTACCCGATGACATCGGAGAGATGCAGATAGTCCCCGTCTTTTTTGAATAGGTAGAAATCCCCGTGGCAGATGCCAGGGTTGTCGCCCTTTCCGAGCCGGATATCAAAATAGCGAATGCCTTCGAGCAACTGCGTGGGAATGTAATCCTGCTGGCATTTTACTTGCGAGGATTGGGGCTCAGTGTCGTTGTCCACGCTGCAGGTGCCCGAATCGTGCGTGCCCGGGATGCTCAGCTCGTCGAGGAACTTGTTGTCCTCGACGTATTTCATCCAACATGGTCCGTCGACGTAGCTGCTGTACGTAATCCAGTCGAGGCTGCTAACCGTGGCATCGTTCTTTTTCATGTCGTAACCGATAAGTTCGAGCTCCCACGGAATGCTCTTACTCTTACTCTTATGACAGATCTTATTGTTGTCCTGGTCTTCGCCGTTCGATTCTATTGCCAGGTACTTAATGTCTTTTTTCTCGGTTTCTTTCTCGACCGTGCGGTCTCGGATGATATAGGTTCCGTTTGATTGACGCTCGAACGCAAAAGAGCGGCTGGGCTTGCCGTCATGCTCGCCACTCCATACGTGGATGACCTTTCCGTCTTTGTCCGAGTCGCCATCGACCGACCAAATGCTGTAGCCCGTCTTTTTATGCTCTTCGAAATTGAGCAAGGTGCGGATAGCATACCAGTTTGTATCGTCATTCTTGGTCGTTACGTTCTCAAGGATGAGCTTGCTGGATGTGCCGTCATTAAACAGATGACAGACGTTGCCGATGACGTTGCCGTCTTCGTTAACGCTTGCGGTACGAAAATAGCCCGCGGGGCGAAGGCGAATGACGAAATTGTTGAGGCTGACCGACGCTGTGGCAGCGTCGTCTGCAAATGCCGCTCGTGGGCCAATGCCCAATGCCGCGGTTTCGGGCAGGCTTGCAAGTGGCGACAACGCCGCGAGTCCAAGGCCCAACGTAAATGCTCGGCGGCTGATGGCGTGGTGTTCGGTCATAACTTCTCCATTCGTAGAGTGCGGTTATGCGATAGTTTTGGTCACTATACTGCTCAGATGTTTAAAGATGCTGGTTTAATTGTCTGCGCGGCGCAATAAATCGGCGGGCGGACGTGTTGGGGTGCTTGTCGTTTTCGTACTGTTGCTACATTTGGAGCGGTTCCGGCGTCCGGCATCCTCGCGTTCGTTGGCTACCGGCATAAGAAAGGGAGGGTCGGTTTACCGGCCCTCCCTGGGTACGAAGCGCTGGGGTACCGTCGCTTGTTTGCACTGCGCCCGTGTTTCCCGCTGCGCTCGCCAGTCGCTTAACGCTTGATCTCGATATCGTCGAGCTTGACGTCCATGGCCTCGGTCTTGGCCTCGGCGATGTCATCGGCAAATTCCAGGGACTTCATCATGGTCTCGACGGCGTCCTTGTGCTCCTCGACGTTGTCGATGCGCACATACACGCTGCCACCGTCAACGTCGGTGAAGTACTCGGTCGTCACGCCGCCCGAGTGCGTAAAGTAGGCGCTGCGCCAGGTCTTGCCGTTGTACTTAACGGGATCGCTCTCGGTCCATCCGGAGTTGGCATTCCACTTTGCCTCGTAGTCGAACAGTTCATCGGCGTTCTTGTCAGAGTCGAAGACGGGGATGAAGCGATCGCTGGCGTGCTCGCTCTCGGTGAACTTAAACTGGGCCCTGTCGGCGGTGTCGCCTGCGACGTCGGTGATCTCGACGCCCTCGGGGACCTCGACCTTAAACCAAATGAAGTCGGTCCTCATATCCACGGCTGGCTTTTCTGCTCCACCGCCACCGCCACTTCCGGTAGCGCCGCCGCTGCCACCGCAGCCCACCAGGGCAACTGCGGCAAAGAGGCTTATGCAGAGGGTGAGAATCGCAAAGGCCTTCTTTTTCATGGTCGTGTCCTCCTCGATCTGTAATCGCCCATGGATTACCTGCCTTTACTGTACGCGCGAGCGGCTCCTTCGGGTGGGCCATGTGTCCCATTCTGGGGGCCGGATTTGCGCCGTTAAGTGGCAATATGTCCGGGCGCAAAAGAGGGGAGGGCCGGTGCTGCCGGCTCTCCCCGGGGTGAGGTGCCCGTTGTTTTAAAGGAGCGCGTGTACGCGGGCGTTGCCCCAACAGGTTCCTTGTTTATAGATATGCCCCAGTTTGTGACGTCCGGAAGTCCCGAAAGGTGAGCCATGTGTCCCATGTTTGCGTTGGCATGGTCTATCGTGTGCCATAGAAATCCGCGATGGCCAGGTGCGCTGACGCTCGAGTACTTATGGGCTAGACTTAGCACCATTATGTGATCGATGCGGTCGGTCGGTGGTTGCCACCCGACCGATGTATATGACTTGAAGGTGCGTGCGTATGAGCCAAGAGATGATGGACAAGACCTGCCGCGGGTTTGCCGAGGCGCTTGCCGCGCGCGAGCCGGTTCCCGGCGGTGGCAGCGCGAGCGCCTTTGTGGGCGCGCTGGGCGCCTCGCTGTGCGGAATGGTTGCCCGCTACGGTGCGACAAACCCCGCGTTTGCCGATCGCGCAGACGATCTGACGCGCGCGTTTGCCCAGGCGGATGAGTTGGCGCAGGAACTTGTGGGTCTGGTTGCCGAGGACGTTCGTGCCTACGGGCAGGTGTCCGCGGCGTACGGTATTCCGCGTGACGATCCGGCTCGAGCGACCGCGATTCAGGATGCGCTGCATGTGGCCGCTATGCCGCCGTATCGCATTATGGATGCCTGCGGGCGTGCGCTGGCGCTGCTCGAGGACATGGCCGACAAGGGCTCGCGTCAGCTGCTGTCCGATGTGGCGTGCGGCGCCGTGTTCTGCCGTGCTGCTATGCAGGGCGCGAGTTTGACGCTCTTTGCGAACACCACGTCTATGAAGGATCGCGCTCGTGCTGAGGAGCTTGAGACGGCGTGTGATGAGTTGCTCGACACATGGTTGCCGCGCGCCGATGCGCTGGCGCGTCGCGCCTCCGACGCTGCAAGGAAGAGAGGATAGCCATGGCTGAACTGCTGAAGGGTGCTCCCGTTGCTCGCGCTTTGACTGAGGAACTTGCTGCTCGCTGCGCAGCCCTGCGCGAGCGGGGCGTTGTTCCGACGTTGGCTATCGTGCGTGTAGGTGAACGCGAGGACGACCTATCCTACGAGCGCGGTGCGCTCAAGCGCTGCGAAAAAGTGGGGATTGAGGCTCGTCGCGTTTTGCTTTCTGCCGATGTTTCGCAGGACGAGCTGTTGACGGCCATCGAGGACATCAATACCGATTCGGCTGTTCATGGCTGCCTGATGTTCCGCCCGCTGCCCGCCGGCCTTGACGAGAATGCCGTCGCCGCAGCGCTCGATCCCGCCAAGGACGTTGACTCCATGACGCCGTCTTCGCTGCTTACCACGCTTTCGGGGCGCGGCGAGGGTTTTGCTCCCTGCACGGCCGAGGCAGTGTTAGCGTTGCTGGATCATTACGGCGTTGAGCTGGATGGAGCTAAGGTTGCTGTGGTCGGGCGCTCGCTGGTGATCGGGCGTCCTGTTGCCGTCATGCTTACGGCGCGCAATGCCACAGTGACGACGTGCCATACGCATACGCGCGACCTTGCTGCCGAGTGCCGTGCGGCTGATATTGTGGTTGCGGCCGTTGGGCGCGCGCACACGATTGGTGTGGACGCGGTTCGCCAGGGCCAGACGATCATCGATGTTGGCATTAATTGGGATGAGGCTGCCGGAAAGCTGATCGGTGACGTCGATTTTGATGCTGCGGAGCCGATTGTTGATGCCATCACGCCCGTGCCGGGCGGCGTGGGAGCTGTGACGACGGCGATCCTTGCCAAACACGTGATCGAAGCGGCCGAGCGCGCATCGAAATAGGCATTTTTGCACACAGGGGCCCCGAGGGGTCCTGAAGGGTTGTGGTTTCGCCCTTTTTGCGTCGAAGCGATACACTGTTGCCGTTTGATTTCTTCGCTCAAGGAGGATGCGCATGCCGTGCACAACGATTCTGGTCGGTAAGAACGCGAGCTACGACGGGTCGACCCTGGTCGCGCGTAACGAGGACTCGTCCAACGGGGTGTTTGAGCCCAAGCGTATGCGCGTGGTGCATCCCGACGAGCAGCCGCGCGTCTACACGAGCGTCCTGAGTCACCTGACCGTTGAACTGCCCGATAATCCCATGCGCTACACGAGCGTCCCCGATGTTATTCCCGGTCACGGCATTTGGGCCGAGGCGGGCTTCAACGAGCTCAATGTTGGCATGTCCGCAACCGAGACGCTCACCACCAACGAGCGCGTTCGCGGCGCCGATCCGCTCGTGGACTACGTGCCCGCCAAGGGCAACGAGGGTGAGGACGGCTATGTGCCGGCGCAGCCTGGTGGCCTGGGCGAGGAGGACATGGTGACCCTGGTCCTGCCGTATGCCAAGTCCGCCCGCGACGGCGTCCGTATCCTGGGCGACCTGCTCGAGCGCTACGGCACCTACGAGAACAACGGCATCGCCTTTAGCGACGTGGACGAGATCTGGTGGCTCGAGACCATCGGCGGCCATCACTGGATCGCCAAGCGCGTGCCCGACGACGCCTATGTGACCATGCCTAACCAGCTGGGTATCGACAGCTTTGACCTGGACGACGCCGAGGGCGACCAGGCCGACCACATGTGCTCCGCCGACCTGCGCGCCTGGATGGCCGAGTGGCATCTGGACTTGACGCTGGGCGTTGAGGGCGACGGTCCGGCTGCGGTCTTTAACCCGCGCGAGGCCTTTGGCTCGCACAGCGACAGCGACCATGTCTACAACACGCCGCGCGCCTGGTACATGCAGCGCTGCCTCAACCCCAGCGACGTGTGGGATGGCCCCGACGCCGACTACACGCCCGAGAGCGACGACATTCCCTGGAGCCGCGTGCCCGAGCGCAAGGTGACCATCGAGGACATCAAGTACGTGCTCTCCAGCCACTACCAGGGCACGGAGTACGACTGCTACGACAGCAAGGGCACGCCCGCTACGCGTGGCGCATATCGTCCCATCGGCATCAACCGCAACAGCCAGCTCGCCGTGTTGCAGCTGCGCCCCTATGCGCAGCCAGCCTATCGCGCCGTGCAGTGGATGGCGTTTGGCTCCAACTCGTTTAACGCGCTGGTTCCGCTGTACGCCAACGTCGAGACCATGCCCGAGTACTATGCCGACACGCAGGCTCGCGTGACGTCCGAAAACTTCTACTGGGCCAACCGCCTGATCGGCGCGCTGGCTGACGTCCGTTTCCATGAGTGCGGCCGCGCTGTGGAGGACTATCAGGAGAAGGTCGGTAGCATGGGCCACAAGCAGATCCATGACGTCGATGCTGCCGTAGCTGCTCTGCCCGAGGCCGAGGTGCCTGCCGAGCTTGCACGCGCCAATGAGGCCTTTGCCGAGCGTGTTCGCGTAGAGACCGATGCTCTACTGGGCAAGGTGCTCTACACCACGAGCTGCGCCATGAAGAACTCTTTCGCGATGAACGACAACGTGAGGTAGGGATTTCCCGTCGATCGAATAGCGCTAAAACGCTTTGTCGCTTTCACTCAATCTTGGGTACAAGAACGCCAATGCAGTTGTTTGTGATTGGAGACAACCATGGTTATGAAACTCGATCAGCTTGTTAACGGCGCCATCAACGTCGGCTTTGGCGCTGCCGCCGTTGCTGTCGAAGGCGGCAAGAAGGTCCTCGACGACCTTAACACCAAAGGCGAGCAGGTCCGCAAGGACACCGCCACCCCCAATATCGCCCGCAGTGTGTCCGATATGTTCGAGCAGGCCGGCGGTACCATCTCCGATCTGACCGAGCGCTTGGGTACGCAGGGCGAGACCGCGGCCCAGCGCGTGCTCGATGAGCTTATCCTTGCCCGTGTCCGCGTCATGACCGCCCCCGAGCGCACGGCCTTCTTGGCCCATGTGCGCGACATCGTCGATTCGGTCGAGGACAACGTGACCTCGGTGCCCGTTGAGTCCGTTGAGCCCGACGATGCGAAGGATACCGAAGAGGCCGAGTAGCAGCGCAGATGGCAGATTCCACCACCGATTACAACAATCTAGATCCTCTGGGTGACGAGGCGGCGGTTGTCGATGAGGTCGACGCCGCCGTCTCGGGCGCTCGCAAGAAGCCGCGCGCTGTCGATATGGTGCCCGAGGAGCCCGACGCGATGGCGCCGGACGAGGAATACCAGCTCACGCCGGCGGGTCGTCGCGAACGCATCGGGCAGATTGTTCGCCTGGTCAAAAAGTACCGCGTGTGGGATAACCTCACGCCGGTTCGTTTGCGCCGCCTGCTCGAGGAACTCGGCCCCATGTTCGTCAAGATGGGGCAGATTCTGGCCAACCGGTCCGAGATTCTGCCGCAACGCTTTTGCGACGAGCTGCGTCGTCTGCGCTCCGACGTGGAGCCTGTGCCGTACGAGGTCGTACTCAGTTGTCTGGAAGAAGAATACGGCCTGCGCCTGGGGGAGATGTTCGATGCGATCGACCCCAACCCGCTTGGTAGCGCATCGCTCGCGCAGGTGCACCGCGCTCGTCTGGTGACGGGCGAGGACGTGGCCGTCAAGGTGCAGCGCCCCGGTGCGCAGCAGGTTATGGCACAGGACATCGATATCATCCGCTCGGTGGTGCGTATCGTTTCCAAGTTCGTCAACACCGATCAATTCGTTGACCTGCACGGCGTGGTCGAGGAGCTGTGGACCTCGTTTCGCGAGGAGACCAACTTTTTGGCCGAGGCCAAAAACCTCAACGACTTCTACGAGTTCCATAAGAGCGTTCATGGCGTGACGTGCCCCAAATCCTATCTGGACCTGTGCACCGAGCACGTGGTGGTCATGGACTACGTCGACGGCATTTCGATCGCCGATCCTGAACGCTTGGTGGCCGAGGGCTATGACTTGGAAAAGATCGGTGCCGCGATTGTCGAGGACTACTCGACGCAGGTGCTCGACGACGGCTTTTTCCATGCCGACCCGCATGCGGGAAACATCATCCTCAAAGACGGTATCGTTTACTTTATCGACTTGGGCATGGTCGGACGCATGTCGAGCCACGATCGCGGTATCGTCAAGGACATGATTTTCGCTGTGGCCGAGGGTGACGTGCCCAAGCTCAAGGATTCGCTCATGCGCTTCGCCGTGACGCGCGGCGACTCGGCTGAGCTCGATCATTCGGCCTTTTTGTCCGATTTGGACTTTATCGTGGCTGACTTTGCGGGCCTTGACCTTAAGGACCTGGATATCGGTGAGTTTTTGACCTCGCTGTTAAACCTCGCGCGCAAAAATGACGTTGAGCTGCCGAGCGTGGTGACGATGTTCGCCCGCGGCATGGTGACGCTCGAGGGCCTGTTGACCGAGTACATGCCCAACGTCAACATGATCCAGATCATCCAGACGCACATCAAAAACGAGAAGAGCACCTACGCCCGCATGCGCGAGATGAGCCGCGACTTTGCAGCGAGCAGTTATCGCGCGGCGAAGGGCTCGCTCGAGGCGGCCGAGTATCTGGGCTTGGCTTCGCGTATGCTCACGCGCGGCCAGCTTAAGGTGAACACGCAGATCATGAGCAGCGATAAGGCGCTGCGACAGCTGGGCGGAATTATCGACCGCATGTCGATGGCAATTGTGATTGCCGGCCTGTTTATCGGTTCGTCGGTGGTGTACTACGCGCGCATCGAGCCGGTTGTGTTTGGTATCCCAGTCATTGGCTTTATGGGCTACGTGAGCGCGCTGGTGCTGGCACTTATGCTGGGCCGCAATATCTGGCTCAACAGCCACGGCGGCAAGCACTAGAGTCTGCGACCGTCACCGCATTTTCCTATCGCAAACAATAGCTTTTACCATGGGCTTCGCCTGCGTGCGAGGCCCTTTTGCGTGATACCATTTTGACGGTAATAATCGATGGCCTAGATGGTGGTGCGGAGACGCACGAATGCGCGGTTTTCCTGCGCGTTTGGGAGAATCGGGGTGCAAGTCCCCGGCTGTACCAGTAACCGTAATTCCTCTTGGCTCGGGATGTTCGCGTCGCAGATCGGACGGCGCGCCTGAGCCGTTAAGGTTAAGTCGGATCGCCTCCCATCTTGCACGTTGCCGCGGCGTATGCCGCCGGTGTGCATAGGGCTCTGGAGGGAAGGAGGACCCCGATGGGGGAACTCGAGCGCAACATGCGCGATGACGTGGGGCAGCCTCAAGGCAACGCTCCAAGTACAGACAATGGGGGACAATTGGATATGTTTGAGGACGAGCGCGAGCGCGCCTCGTTGCATCGCCGTGGCGCGATTGCACGCGGTGTAGCCAAGCGCGGCCTGGTGGCATTCCTGGCCTTCGCGATGGCCTTTGGCACCACGCCGGCTCAGCTGTGGGCCGAGGGCGCCGAGGGCATTGCCGAGGCTGTGGCTCAGGCTGCGACGCCGGGCGAGGACGCAGCGCTTGCGGGCGGTACCGCTGAGCAGAGCGGCGCCGAGGTTTCGGATTCCGAGGGCGCGCCTGCAGCTAGTGCAGCCATAACAGAGGCAGCAACTGGCGACGAAGGCTCGGCGACGGGGGAGAGCCCTGCCACGAGCGAGCAGTCTTCGACGGCATCCGCTGGCCAAGCGGGATCTGCCGCCGCGGCTGCCGTTCAGACAGAGAACCCGACAGAAACCGGCGATGTCGCCAAGAAGCAGGTCGAGGTCTCGTTCTCGATTATCGGCACCGATGCTGACGGCAAGGCTCAGACCTGGGTGGCACCTACGCAGCTCAAGCTCGACGAGGGCGCGACGGCTGCGGATGCCTTCATTAAGCTGCAGGAGAAGACGGGCTTCAAGGCGAAGTACGAACCGAACACGGCATACGGTTTCTACCTCGAAAGCATCACATCCCCGAGTGATGGTCGCACGCTTGCCTACGATCCGACGACTTATGCCTTCTGGCAGCTGTTCGTCGACGGCGCGTCTTCCTCGGTTGGCGCGAGCAGCGTTAAGCTCACCCAGGGGCAGAAGATTGAGTTTGCCTATACGGCTGGTAGCGCGTCCCCTGTCGTTAAGGACCAGGTTGCCGCAAATGTGACCGTCATTGGTCGCGATGCCCAGGGCAAGACTCAGACTTGGGTCGATAACGCACAGTATGTGGTGACGTCCGGCTCGAGCGCGCTTGACCTTACGAAGGTCGCGCTCGAGGCGAATGACATCGACGCCGTTGCTGCGGGCTCCTTCATTCTGAGCCTTAAGTACAACGGTGTTGAGCTGGGTACGCCCCAAGATTATTCGACCTATTGGCAGCTGTTCATCAACGGCAAGTCGAGTGACTATACGGCGGACAATGTCACCATCCATGCCGGCGATACCGTCACGTGGTTCTACGGTGGCTGGGGCGACCAGTTGCCGTCCGATTCTGTCCATGCTTCTGTTCAGGTTCTCGGTAAGGACAAGGACGGCAAGCAGCAGGTTTGGGCTTCGACGGGTCAGACGAGTCTCAAGGCAGGCTCCACTGCCAAGGATCTCCTTGAGCAGGTCGGCCTTACTCTCGATGCTGGCGAATCGTCTTGGGGCTGGTTCCTCAACGGCATTTATTCGCCCTTCGATGGTAAGTCCTATTGTGGCTATGATGCTGCGACCAATAGCTATTGGCGCTTCTACGTAAATGGCAAGTTCGCCGACGTTGGCGCCGGTGCCTACAAGCTCCAGGAGGGTGACGCCGTCACCTTTATGTATGGTGCTGACGCCGATGCCCTCCCCGGTCAGGTGCTTGGATCCGCCGATGTTATCGGTCCCGATGTCAACGGGAACAATACGCGTTGGGGCACGGCAAGCAATGTTTCTCTGCCCGAAGGCTCCACGGCCCAGAACCTTATTGAGGCAGTTCTGAAGGCCAAGGGCGTTGCGTACAACGGCTCCCAGAGTGGTGAGTACTGGTTCCTGAATTCCATTACTTCGCCGTTCGATCACAAGCCGTATGGTTGGGATGCTGCGACCAATAAATATTGGCATCTGTATATCAACGGAGAGTCCTCCTTACTCTGCGCCAATCAGATTACGCTCAAGAGCGGCGATAAGGTCACGCTTGCCTACACCACCGATAATTCGCCCATGCCCGATCCCGACAAGATTGTCGTGGATCCGAGCGCGACGACTCCTGATTGGGATGCCGAGTGGGCCGGCTACGGCAACAGTGGCAACGGTTCGACCGTAACGGATGCCAAGACGCCTGCGCAGGCCGCCGGTCTTAAGTGGGCCTTCGATTGGAAGGCCGAGTCTGGTCAGCAGTATGCCAACTGCAGCGAGCCTGTCATTGCTAACGGCTTTGTGTACATCGCGACCGAGAACGAGCTCATTAAGATCGATTCGTCCACGGGCAAAAAGGTTGCCTCTGCGCCGCTTGCCTCCAAGGTGAGCTATACCTCTCGTCCGATCTATACCAATGGCCTTATCATCGTTCCGCTCAACGGCGGTGCGGTCCAGGCGATTACTGCAGACAAGCTGATCTGCAAGTGGCTGACGCCTGGTTTGACGGACTTGACGCAGAGCTCCTGCACCGTCGTTTCGGACGGCGAGTACGTCTATGTAGGCTCGGTCGATATTTCGTATGACGAGAATTACAATGCGACCTACGGCAACGGCTCCTTTGCGCGCATTAAGATTGCCACGGGCGAAGTTTCTTGGCAGAACATCGACCCTGCCGAGGGCTATTACTGGACTGGTGCGGCTTTGACGGATAAGTATGCCATCGTTCCTACGAGCGCGGGTACGCTTAAGTGCATTGATAAGACGACGGGCGATGTCGTTTCGACCATGAAGCTCGGCGCTGTCGCAAATGCCGATTGCATTGCCGATCCGTCCAATGGCTCGACCTTCTATCAGATGACGCACGACGGAAAGCTCCATGTGATTTCGCTTTCGGCGAAGGGCGTGCTGAGTGAACAGAAGACGGTTGATCTGGGCCTTACGAATAATCTGAGCGCCCCTGCGGTGTCTGGTGACAATCTGATTGTCGGCGGACAGACGGCTACTGGCTCTGCTCTGGTTCTCTATAACCTGAAGACGGGTAAGACCACGATGGTCGCTGCTGCCGACGGCAAGGCGCTGCCGGCTGGCCTCAACGGTATTGCTGCTACTCCGCTGGTGAGTGTTCAGGGCGGCAAGACCTATGTGTACTTCACCGTTAACAGCGCGGATAGCAAGGATTACGTCAACTACTCTGCTGGTGGTGGCGTGTATCGCTATACGCTCGGCGATGCAGAGGCGACGCAGATTTATGATGCGGCTGGCCATTACCAGTACTGTGACTCTCCGGTCATTGCCGATGCTTCTGGCAATCTCTACTACATTAATGATTCGGGCACGCTGTTTAAACTTGGAGCTGTCGAGTCTTGGACGGTTGCCTTTAACTCCAACGGCGGGTCTGCTTGCGACACTAAGTTTGTTGCTACGGCCGATGGCAAGCTGGTCAAGCCGGCCGACCCGACGCGCGATGGCTACACTTTCGGCGGTTGGTATACCGATGAGGCTTGCACGCAGGCGTATGACTTTAGCACGCCGGTGACGGCCGATCTGACGCTGTATGCCAAGTGGACCAAGAATGCCGTTAACCCTGGCGGTAATGGCGGCGCTGGTTCGAATGGCGGCGGCGGTTCTGGTACCGGTACTGGTTCCGGCACTGGCGCTGGCACTGGCACGGGTTCCGGCTCCGGCTCGAAGGGCGGCGCTGTCGCCCCGGGTCATAAGCCGACGACCAAGACGACGGTGTCGACCAAGACCGAGACCAAGGACAACAAGTCCGACAAGAAGGACTCCGATAAGTCCGATAAGAAGGACGAGAAGAAGTCTGACAAGAAGTCTGACAAGAAGGACAGCAAGTCCGACAAGAAGTCCGATTCCAAGTCCGATACGGGTGCTGCTTCTACGACCACTGCTAAGAAGTCCTCTAGTGCTTCCGAGCAGGAGACTGGCACCAACCCGCTCGCCATTGTTGGCGTTGCCGCCGGCGTCATCGGTCTCGCCATCGTCGGCGTGTTCGTGTTCACCAAACGTCGGTAGGTGAGGGTTGTGTCCAATAAATCCAAGGACGCTGACCCCAAGCAACCAGATTCCTCGTTCATTCAGTTCGACGATGCAAAGCAACAGGGCGCCGCTTCGGCGGCGTCCGCCTCTCGTCGCAAGGCGCTCCTTGGCGTTCTTGCTGCCGCGTGCACCATTCTGATCGTCGTCTCGCTGGGCTTCGTCCATCCTTCCGAGAGCGGCGCCTGGTCCATTGACTGGATCGTTCAGACCGTGACGGGGGAGAGCGTCGTCGCCAAGGACACCAAGGGATCTGGCTCGTCTGCCGCTTCGGGCGAGGCTAGTTCCAAGGATTCCAAATCTTCGAATGATGCAAAAGACGAGCCCAAGGGTTCGAACGACGCCAAGGACGATTCCGAGTCTTCAAACAAGGAATCGGACAAAAACTCGGATAGCAAGAAGTCCGAGGACCGGGGCGGCAAGAAGTCTGGCGATAAATCCGCTGCCCAAAATACGGGAGCCGGTGATACTTCCAATGCGTCTGGCGGTGCTTCTTCGGGCGGTGGCCAGTCGTCTGATGGAGCCTCATCCTCTAATGGTGGAAACGCCTCCTCGGGCAGCCAAAGCGGCTCACAGGAGTCCAACTACGTTACGGTGACGGTTTCGGTCACATCGAGCGCTGTGGGCAATCCCGTGTCCTCTGGCGGCACCTTTACCTTTAACGAAGGCGCTACCGTTTACGATGCCCTGTGCGCGCTAGGCCTTTCTGTCAACGCACACGGCTCGTCGTACGGCACGTATGTTTCCGCGATTGGTGGTTTGGCCGAGAAACAGTACGGCGGCACGAGCGGGTGGATGTACTCCGTCAACGGCACAACGCCCATGACGGCCTGTAGTAACTACGTTCTCTCAAACGGCGACAACGTAGTCTGGTATTACGTTACAGGCTAGAGGCCTCGACATAGCGCGCCAGACGGGCGGTTCGGACAAACATCCGGGCCGCCCGTTTTTCGTGCGAATGGGACTAGGTCGCCGGATCTCTCGGCAAACAAAAAACCGGTTGGAATGGGAATTCCAACCGGTTATACATTCAAGCAAATAGTGAATCGACTATGACCGTGCGCCCTCGAGGAAGAAGCGGCGGCTGAAGTAGTTGTACCAGGTGACGAGGAACGTGGCGATGGCCTTCATGGCCTGGTAGCCGATGCTCAAAAACGTGACGCCCACAAACATGTACAGGTCGTTGAGGCCCAGGCCGATCACCGACAGGATGGTGAAGATCGTGAACTCGCGCTTGCGGCTCATGCCTTCGCGGTGGTCGAACACGTACTTCATGCTGAGCCAGTAGTTGACCACGACGGACGTGATAAACGAAACCGTGGTGCTCATCAAAAAGTCGAGGTGGAACAGCTCGACGAGCGCAATGAGCATGCCCCAGTCGATGCCAAAGGAGATAAGACCCACGACAGCAAACTTGAGGAACTGCTTGGTATGAGGTTGTGCCAGCGCCTTGCGCACGTAATCACATCCAATGCGTTGATGAATCGAGCAGAGGATACTTTAGAGCTTTTACAAGGGAAACGTAAGGTCTTTGCCAAGAACTATATGAACTCGCCAAATTTTCAAGAGCTAATCCGCAAACGTTGAAAATTTGCCCGTAAACGAGCGACACCCACGGACGATACTGCGCTGAGTGCGCGTCGTCCGTGGGCGCCGTAATGCTGCAGGGGTTTCGAGCTATTTTGTCTCGTCGCCCTCCAGGAAGATTTTTCGGGTCACAAAGTTGTAGACCATGACAAGCGCGGTGGCGCAGATCTTGGCGATATTGGCCTCGAGTCCCAGGCCGGCGTTGAGCGCCAGCACGATGCCGTCGTTGAGCACCAAACCGATCACGGACAGCACGACAAAGATGATGAACTCGCGGCGGCGGCTCATGCCTTCCTTGTGCGCAAACACGTACTTCATGCTTGCGAGGTAGTTAAAGATGAGCGAGATGATAAAGCCGCTGGTGTTGGCGATTAGGATGTTGAGGCCGAGACCGTAGTGGAGCAGATTCATAATGCCAAAGTCGATAACCGTGGCAATGACACCGACGACGCCAAATTTCATGATCTGCGCAAGGAGCTTTTGCATGGTACCTGCCTTAGGGTGGCGCGGGGACGCCATGGGGATGACAAACTCAGCAAGTTTAGCCAATCCCCGCGGGTGGGGCTAGACGCGCTCCTCGATAGCACCGTTTCTATATGCATCGAGCAGCTGGCGCAGATCCTGGATCTGGCTGCGAATCTTGGCGCCAGTATCGGTGTCGCTCACCATGCGGCGACGGTCTGCTTGGTCAAAACGGTTGGTCTCGCTTTCGATGTCCACGTTGCGCGTGAGTGCCTCGGCAACCGTCGTAAAGGCCCGGTGCGACTTGAGGCGGCAGCCGCGCGAGCTCGAGATGAGCGTATAGCCGGCGATGCCCGTCTTGGGATGGTAAGCGCGGCAGAAGCCGCCATCGATGACCAGCAGCTTGCCCTCGGCGCGGATGGGCTGCTCGCCCTTGGTGGTTTTAACGGGCGTGTGGCCGTTGATGATGTGGCCGGTCGGCGAGCATGCCATGGGCGCGACGCCAAACTCGCGCATGATATCATCGCAGACCGAGGGCGACTTGGTAAGCGTAAAGTACGGGTCCATCGGCTCGACCCAGGTGCTCTTATCGGCGATATAGGCGCGCTCAAAGGTACGCACCAGGCGTCCGCTGGCGGGTGAATTGAAGCCAATCCACAGGTACCACATCCAGTCGAGGGCATCGCGGTCGCCCACGCGCCACGCGCGGCGGGCGATGTGGTCGCAAAAATCGAGATAATCACGGCCAGCGTGCCAGGTGCCCAGGCAGTTCATGCTGCTAAAGGTGCCGTCCTCGTTGAGCGGCACGCAGCCATGGAAGAGCAGGTTGCCGTTGGCGACCTTGTACATCGAGCCGTGGGAATAGAGGAAATCGATATGGCGATGCAGGTGATCGGCGGTGACAAACTCGGACACGAGCTTGTCGATGATGTGCTGCTCCTGAGACGTGAGCGTATAGGGGTCCGCCGGGTCGACGGTGGGGAAGTCGTTGGTCGTGAGCGGCCACACGCTGCCGTCGGCGAGCGTGACCGTGCCGGTGTCGTGGTCGATCTTGTCGAGTAACAGGCGGTCGGTCATATCGAACTCGGGGTGGCGCTGGATAATCTGGCCCTCGAGCTTAAAGAGCAGCACGTTGATGGCCTTGATCAGCGGGGTGATGGACTCACCGGCGGTGTAGGTGGCATCGGCAAAGGCGACAAGCTCACGCAGCGAGATGCCGTAGTCGTTCTCCAGGATCTCGTAGTTGTCGTAGCGTAGGTTGTTGCGCAACACCGTGGCGATGCAGGCGGGCTCACCGGCCGCAGCGCCCATCCACAGCAGGTCGTGGTTGCCCCACTGGATGTCGAGCGAATGGTAGGTGAGCAGACGGTCCATAATCTTGGCCGCGCCGCCGCCGCGGTCGAAGATGTCGCCCACCAGGTGCAGGTGGTCGACGGCCAGGCGCTTGATGAGCGAGGCGAGCGACTCAATAAAGTCGTCGGCGCTGGCGGTCTCCAGGATGGACTCCACGATGCGCTCGTGATAGCGCACGCGATAGTTGTTCTCGTCCGGGTGCGTGTGCAACAACTCGTCGATGATGTAGGCGTAGTCGCGCGGGATGGCCTTACGCACCTTGGAGCGCGTGTAGCGGCTTGAAAGTGAGCGAGCGACCATGATGAGCTGGTCAAGCATCGTCTTGTACCAGGTTGGCGAGTCCTCGCGCCGGCTGCGGACCAGGTCGATCTTCTCGCGCGGGTAGTAGATGAGCGTACACAGCTCGCCCTTTTCGTCAAAGGAGAGCGTGTCGCCAAAGATCTCGTCGACATGTTCGCGCACGACGCCCGAGCAGTTGTTGAGGATGTGCATAAAGGCTTCGTACTCACCATGCACGTCGCTCATAAAATGCTCGGTGCCCTTGGGTAGGTTGAGGATGGCCGAGAGGTTGATAATTTCGGTAAATGCGGATTGTTCGGTGGGGAACTGTCTCGACAGCAGGCGCAGATACTTGAAGTCTTGCGGGTTGCGATCGAATGCGACCATGAAACACCTTCCGATGGGGCTGGTAAAACTGATAAATAGCGTCAAACGTTTATCAGTATGCGCCGCTTTTGTTTCGATTTTGCGCCAGCGGCTGAATTGTCGGCTGAATGGTTTGGTAAATCGATTTAGTGAAGGTAGATGTGTTGGTTGGGTGGAGACGACAGAGGGTGTTTTCTCAGATATTTATGCGTGGGGCCGGTGGAGACGATGGTGGTAAAGATGTTCACTATTTTTGGTTCGATTTGGTAAATAGTGGACATATGTACCGCATGTAGGCTCACTGTGCGATAATTTGCGCAGCAATGAGTAAGGAGCCTCATATGAGTGATTATGTCCTGACCTGTGAATCCGCCGCCGACCGAACCCGTGAGTTCTTTGCGTCGCGCAATATCCCTGTCGTGTGTTTTCATTACGAGATCGACGATGTTGTCTATACGGACGATCTGTATCAGTCGATTACGCCGGACAAGTTTTTTGCCCAGATTGCCGCGGGCGCCATGCCCAAGACGTCTCAGGTGAGCGTGGGCGAGTACGAGGAGTTTTGGGAGCCGTTTGTTGCCGAGGGTAAAGACGTGCTGCACCTGACGTTGTCGTCGGGTATTTCGGGCACGTGTGGATCGGCCTGCGTCGCGGCGCAGATGCTCGCGGATCGCTATCCCCAGGGCGGCAAGGTGCGCGTCATCGATTCGCTGGGGGCGTCTTCGGGCTTTGGTCTGTTGCTGGAATATGCCGCCGATGTGCGCGATAGCGGGGCTTCACTCGACGAGACGGCTGCCTGGATCGAGGAGCACAAACTCAACCTGCACCACTGGTTCTTCTCGACCGATCTGTCGAGCTACCTACGAGGCGGTCGCATTTCGGCTGCGAGCGCGATCATCGGCACGGCGCTTAAGATTTGCCCGCTTATGACGGTCGATTGTGAAGGTAAGTTGTCGCCACGTGAGAAAATTCGCACTAAGAAGCGAGCGATTTCCGAGATGGCTAAGACCATGATGGCGCACGTGCTGGACGGTGCGGATTATTCGGGTAAGTGCATCATGTCGCACTCGGCGTGCCGCGAGGATGCCGAGGCAGTTGCGGCGCTGATTGAGGAACAGGTTCCGCAGCTTAAAGGCAAGATTGAGATCAATGACATCGGTACTCTGATTGGCTCGCATACCGGACCTGGTACGGTGGCGCTCTTCTTTATGGGCGACAAGCGCGTGGATTAATTTGCCCCATCACGTCGCTGCATGATTGCTCAAACGAAAACGGCCCGCCTCACGTTTTGAACTGCGCCCCAAATCTTGGACGCCCTAAATAGCTACTAGGCCGCAAGGGCCTGATTCCGGAACTCCTCCGGGGTCAGGCCCTTCAATCTTACCTGCCTCCGGCTCGTGTTCCAGTGGACTATGTATTCCTCCAGGTCGCGTTTGAAATCCTCGAACGTCTTCCACTCGCGGCCCCTGTAGAACTCGTCCTTGACGTGGCCGAAGAGCTGCTCGGTGGCGGCATTGTCGATGCAGTTCGCCTTCCTGGACATGCTCTGGACGATGCCGGCGGCCTCGAGCCTGGATGTGTATGAGGCGTGCTGGTACTGCCAGCCCCGGTCCGAGTGCATGGTCGGGGCGGCGCCCTCGGGGATCTTGGACAGCAGCTCGTCGAGCATCCTCGCCTGCTGGGCCATGTCGGGCGTGGTCGATATGTCGCTCGCCACGATCTCCTTGGTGCAGAAGTCCAGCGTCGGGGCCCAGTAGGCCTTGCCGCCGGCCACCTTGAACTCGGTGACGTCCGTCCCCAGCTTCTGCCACGGGGCCCCGGCGTCGAAATCCCTCGCGATCACGTTCTCGAACGTCCTGCCGACGACGCCCCTGTACGAGTTGTACCTGTGGTAGGCCGTCTCGCGTCTGATGCCGCAGCGAATCCCCATCTCGCGCATCATCTTGAGCACGGTCTTGTCGGCTATCACGGCCCCCTCTTCCGCCCTGAGGCACATCGCTATCTGCCGGTGCCCGCAGCCGTTGGCGGTGCGCGAGAAGATCCCGGCGGCCGCCTCCCGGAGCTCGGGGCGCGTGGGCCTCGGCGGGTGCGCGAGGGCGTAGTAGTAGGTCGACCTCTTGAGCTCGGCGCATGCGAGCAGGTGCCCGAGCGCGTGTCCCTCGGCGCGCAGGGCCGCGACCGCTTCGGCCTTCGCCCTGGTCAGAGCCCGTCCCTCTCGACCAGGGCGCGTATTTTTTTTAGGTAGGCCACCTCGGCCTCGAGCCTACGGCACCGCTCCTCGAGCTCCTCCTCGCGGGTCCGCGGCCTCGCCCTGGAACCGCTCGGCCGGCCCTTGGGCCTCGGGCGCAGGGCCTCCGCGCCGCCCCGGCGGTATAGCGCGCACCACTTCTTGAGCGGCGACATCGACATTATGCCGAACGCCGCCATCGCCTCGGTCTTCGTCATGCCGCCGTCGACGACGGCGGAGGCGGCGGCGACCTTCTGCTCGTATGTGTACCTGCCCTGCTTTCCGTCCATGCGCAGCAGCACCTCGCTCCCGAATGCGCGGTATATCTCCTGCCATCTTCTCACGGCTTCCGCGGGAAGCGAAAGGGCAATCGCGGCAGATTTATACCCGTGCCCGAGCTCGAAGAGCCCTATGGCCGCCTTCCTGGCCTCGACATCATGCTTCACCCTCAAATCAACGCGCATAAAGAAAGCCTCCCATTTCTCATGTCCAAGAAATGGGAGGCAGTTCATTTGTGGGGCGGGCCTTGCTGTTGCGGCTAGCGTTTCTTTCCGCGGAAGAAAAAGCCGTGCAGTGACGGCTTGAGGCCGCGGTTGGCGCGATGCTCCTCGACGCGCTCGTGGATCGAAGCGACGCGCTCGATGACTTCGTCGGGAATCGGCACATCGGGATTCATGTTCTCGACTTGGCTGACCTCGGCGGCGGCGACCTGGTCGATAATGGGCACGTTGTCGCGCGAGATGACAGGTGTGGCGTCTTCCTTCATCTTGCGATAACGCTGCATCATGTCGGTCTGTAGCTGCTGGGCCGAAGGCGGTGTCCAGATGATGGCGTTGGCGCCGGCGGCGATGGTCTCGCGAATGCTCTCGGGCGTCTTGCCGCCCGGCGCGATAAGCGGCAGGTTGGGATAGTGCTCGCGCAGCTCGCGTAGGACCTGGGGCGTGTTCTTGCCGGCGGCGATGTTGAGAATCTTGGCTCCGGCGCGCACCTTGGCGTGAGCATCGTCGTCGCAGCGAACGACCGTGGCGATGACGGGGATGTCGGCGATGTTGGTGATGTGCTCGACCATTTCGGCAGTAGCGGGGGAGTTGACCACGCAGCCCGCCGCGCCTTGCATCTCGGAAACGGCCGCCATCTGCACGGAGCGCTTACCGGTGGTGGTGCCGCCGCCAACGCCCACAAAGACCGGGCACTCGGCAACGGTCAGCAGCGCCTGCGTAATGGCGGGCTGCGGCGTGAAGGGGTAGACGGCAAACACGGCGTCGGCATTGGAGTTGCGGATGACCGCCACGTCGGTGGTGTAGATGAGCGATTTGATGCGGCGGCCAAAGAGCGTAAAGCCGCTGGCCTCCTCGATCTCATCGGGCATACGGAGGGCCGCCTTGCGCAGGCGTCCGTCGATGGGCAGCGGCTCCATGGGCAAAAGGCCGTTGGGGGTTACGGCCACCTGGGGCTCGGTAAATTCGTCTGCAAGCTCAACCTCGGAGAAGTCGACCGAGGCGACGACGTCTTCGTGAACCTCGGCGGGCACATCGATGGGGGCTTGATCGTCGGTCGCGGCGGGCGTATCGAAGGAGCTGGTGCCGACAAAGGCGTCGACGCGCTCGTTCAAATCGTTGAGAGAATCCATGGCGGTCCGTTTCTATGTTGTGCGCCCGTCAGCGTGCGACCGGCGCTACGATTGCTAAATCGTTTGACGAGTTGATTTTTCCCCGCCGCGCCATCCGTTAGACTGAAGGGCTGGCGAACGTGAAGGAGCTGTGGTGGCGGGAATCGAGGTGCTATCTTGAATGTCCCGTATACAAAAGAGAGGTGACGCGGTATGGAATTCTCGGCAATGTTAGGCTCGATTGGCCTATGCGTGGGCGCAATCGTTGCCGCCGCGGTCATCTACTTTGCGGTCACGGCCATTAAGGGCAAAAAGGCCGAGCGCAAGGAGCGCGAGGCACTTAAGCAGTGCCGTGACCAGCAGGACAAGCGCGCACGGAGATAGTTTGTTGAGTTTTGAATCCGTGCGCTAGCTGCGTTTTCGGACCAGGGCGATATAGAAGCCCTCAAAGTCGCGACTGGGCGGAATGGTCAGCGTGCCGGGCATGCCGTTGGCAATGGCCGAGACGTGGCTCGCGGCAATGGCCTCGGTAAGGGCGTTGCACTCGATGCGCGGTTCCTCACCGGCTTCGCGGGCGCGGCGTGCTTCGCTTTCACTCGGCGTGCTGTCGAGGGGGATGAGCTCGCAGTCCATGTGCTTGTCGAGGGCCTCTTGCAGGGCATCCTCGTTTTCCTGCGGCAAGATCGAACATGTCGAATAGACGAGCGTGCCGCTCGGTTTGAGGGCCCCCATGGCGCGATCCAGAAGTGCTCGCTGCGATCGGGCGCACTTGCTCAGCAACTGCTCGGTGAGGCCGCGCAGGCTTTTCTCGTTGCCGCTGATGACGGTGCCCGTGCCGGTGCAGGGAGCGTCGAGCAGGATGCGGTCGAAGCGGAAGAACTCGTCGAGCTCGCGTGCGTCGATGCGCATGACGGGCACGTTTTTGGCACCCTGGCGATGGAGGTTTGACTCGAGCTTTTCGGCGCGGGGAATGCTCATCTCGCAGGCCGTGAGGTGTGCCTGGCCCTGGGTGAGGGCGGCGATCTGCGTTGTCTTGCCGCCAGGGGCTGCGCACATGTCGAGGATGTCCTCGCCGGCCTGAGCGCCCAGGACCAACGGCGGCATCATGGACGACAGACTTTGCAAGTAGATCTTGCCGTCGCGGTAGATGTCGAGGTCCCACAGATCAGAAACCTGGGCCTCGGGCAGGATAAAGGCGTCTGGGTACCAGGCGACGGGGTTGTGGGCGATTCCGGCGGCATCGAGCGCCGCAGCGATGTCCTCGGCGGTCGCCTTGAGCGTATTGGCGCGCAGCGTGACCGGGCGTGTGGCCGCGGCGCCGAAGCCCTCGATCATGAGCTCGGCATCGGCGGGCGCATAGGCGCCGGCGACCGTGTCGACCATAAAGCGCGGCAGGTCGGCGGCGGAGTGTTGGGCGGCAAGCTGGTCGGAAAGCTCGGTGGAGGCAAACTGCCTAAGCTTGAGCTCGGGCTTAACCTGCTTTTTCTGCTTACGACGACGCGGCTTGGACATCCGTTTTTCCTTCCCGTCCCAAATTGACTACTTTCCGGGTACGCCGTTGCTGGCGTGCTTTAGTACTGGCTCTCGTGCTTGCTAAAGAAGTCGAAGCGCGGGGGCAGCGGCTTCACTCGGTGCTCGCCGGGCTTCTCGCCCAAGCTCTCCACAAACTCATCCGTGGAGGCGAAGATGTTATCCCAGCTAAAGAAGGCGACCGGGTCAACGTCGAAGTACTCGCAGATGAGCTCGCAGCCGGCCGGCACAATACCGTGCATCAGGACGGTCGCCACGCGCAGCTCGGTGAAGGCGTCGACGAGGGCCTGCGTCATCGCGGTATTGGCTTGCTCGCCCTCAAGCTTGTTGGCAGCCTTGGAGGCGTCGCTCCAGCGCTTGTTGGCGGCGCGCAGGTAGTCGTCGCACACAGCGAGCGCGCGGTGCGTCTCGAACTTGTACATGGCCTGCTCAAACGCGAGGGCGGCCTGCTCGGCGGCCTCCACCACGGTGGCCGAGGCGGCGCCGGCGGGGATGCAACCGTTGCGATAGGGGCTCTCGTCGCCCTCCTTGACGGCGACGCCGTAGAAGCAGCTGCGGGCCAGGCGGTTGAAGACGCCGGTCAAAAGGGCGCTTTCCTTAAGGGCCGGATCGATGACGCGCTTGTCGTCGCAGGCGCGTACCTCGTTGCCGTCCTTGTCCTTGCCGGTCACGCGCGTGTCGTATGCCTTGGGGCTAAAGCTCACCGGCTTCTCGGACAGGCCGAGCGACAGCCAATGCGCGCGCATCTGCTCGCAGGTGTAGTGGTTGAGCAGGTCGTCTGCCGGCGGGGGAGGAGTCTGCGAGGACGAGCTGGCCTTTTTGCCCATGTAGAGCAGGTGATAGCAGGCGCTGACGGTGCTCTGCGTGAGGTCCCAGCCCAGGGCCTCCCACATGGCGGTCTGCGCGATGCAGTAGAAGTAGATGTTGTCCTGACCGATAAACTGGTAGATCTGAGCGTCGTCAGAGCACCACCAGTCGCGCCAGTCGAGCGAGCTGTGCTGGTAGGTGGGCGCGGGGACCTGCGTGGAGTCGGCAGCGGGCTCGCCCATGAGGGCGGCATCCTGGGCGGCGACGCCCTCGGTTACGCCGGTGGCCTTGGCATCGCGTGCGAGCACAGTACGCGTATAGCTGATGGGCGCCCACAGGCTCTCGGGCCAGCACCAGCAGGTGACGTCGGAGACGCCATCGACCTCGGGCACCGGAACGCCCCAGTCGATGTTGCCGGTGATGCGGAAGGGCACGAGTGCCTTGCCGCTGCGGAAACGCACGCCACCGTTGGCGAGCACCGCGTGGGCATCGTCGCGCTCCTTCCAGCTGGGGAAGGTGACGGTAAAGCTGCTCTTGTTGCCCTCGGGCTCCAGCACGGTGTGCTCAGGAAGCTGATCCTCGACGGCATCGAAGGCCTCGCGGAACTTGTTCTGGATGTAGAGCTGGGCCGGCAGCAGCCACTCCTCCATGGTCTTGGAGACCACGGAGCGAACCTGCGGGTTCTGGGCGAGCTTGGCGGTATAGGTCTTCATAAAGTCGAGGTAGGCCGGCAGATCGAAGTAGAGGTTGTCGACCGGGCGCAGCTCGGGCACCTTGCCGGTGAGCTGGCTCTTGGGCGCGATGAGCTCCTCGGGCTCAAACTGGTGGCCCAGGTCGCACTCGTCGGCATAGGCCTTCTCGGACTTGCAGCCCTGGATGGGGCAGCGGCCGATCACCTGGCGGCCGTTGAGGAACGTGCCGGCCTTGGCGTCGTAGAACTGCAGCGTGGAGCGCTTGGAGATGGTGCCCTGCTCATGCAGGCGCTCGATAATCTCGGCGGTCACTTCGTTGTGAATCTGCGCAGCCGGCTCAAGGCCCGAGCCGCCGTAGATATCGCAGCTGATGTTGTAGTTGTTGAGGGTCGCGGCCTGGCGGGAGTGATTGGACTCGACATACTCGGCGATGGACTTGTCGTAGCCCTCGTTCTCCTTGAGCTTGCGGTAGCTCTCCATGATGGGCGAGCCGTAGCAGTCGGTGCCCGAGGTGAAGATGACGTTCTCGCGGCCCAGACGGTCGCGCAGGAAGCGGGCGAAGAAGTCGGCCGGGACAAAGACGCCACCGACGTGGCCAAAGTGAAGGCCCTTGTTGCCGTAGGGCTCGCCGGCGGTAACGATGGCGCGGCGAGGCCAGCTGGGACGGTCGTTCATGGAGTATTTGGATGCCATGGGACTCCTTCGCATATGGTGAGAGCGCGGCCGGGCGCAAGGCCTGGCGACGCGGTGGTCAATTCGTGCATATCGTTCGACATTATCGCACATGCGGACGGGTACGTGGCAGGGGCGCTATCCTAAGATGCTATGAATGAGATTTCCAACATACATGCGTTTGAGGACGAGGATTTTCTGCACGCCTGCTTTGTGTGGGGGATGGCCGTGCTCGGCGCATTTGCCGTGTGCCTGGTGCCGGTGTTTATGCTGCTGGGCGGACCCGCGGACCTGGATGCGGCTGACGCGGGCGGTTGGACGGCGGTCGTGGGCTGGATAGTCGGCTTGGCTGCGATCTCAATGGCGTCGTTCGCCGTGCACGAGCTGGTGCACGGTGTGTTTTTTAAGCTGCTGGCGCCTGCGGGCGCGAAGGTGACCTTTGGGGCGAATCGCGAGACAGCGATGATCTATGCCTGCGCCGAAGGCGTTGTGTATTCTCGCCGGCGGTACGTGGCGGTTTGCCTGGCACCGACGGTTGTTGTGACGACAACGCTTGCCCTGGGGTTTGCGTTTTCGGGCCATCCGCTGCTGTGCTACCTGGCGGCCGGCTTGCATTTGTCGGGCTGTGTGGGCGACTGGTATTACGTGCGGACCATCTTGCGCGACCGCCGCATTGTTGCCTGCGAGGACACGTCCTTCGGCGTGCGCTTTTTTGGGTGAGGAGATGTCGATGAAGCCGTTGTTGCTGCATGCGTGCTGTGCGCCGTGCTCGCTTGAGCCGGTCCGCCTGCTGCGCGAGGAAGGGTTTGAGCCCACAATCTGCTGGACAAACCCCAATATTCAGCCTCACGATGAATGGCAGCGGCGTTTGGACGAGCTGCGCCGGTGGTGTGCCGATGGCGACATCGAGCTTATCGAGGCGGGGGAGGACCGGAAGCGCTGGGAGGCCGGCGTGGCACCGCTGGGCGCCGATCGGCCTCGTCGCTGTCGCGCGTGCTATGCCTTGCGCTTGGCCGAGGCGTGCCGCGTGGCCCAGGAGCGCGGGTTTGAGTTTGTGGGCACGACGCTCGCCGTCTCGCCGTACCAGCTGTTCGATACCTGCAATGACGTGCTTGAGCGCTTAGCGGCGGCACATGGGCTCACCCCGGTGATTCGCGATTTTCGCCCGTATTACCCCGAGGCGACACGCCGTTCGCGCGAGCTGGGCATGTATCGGCAGAACTACTGCGGCTGCCGATTCTCGGCCGTCGAGGCGGCCATGGACCGCGCCCGCATCCGCGACGAGCGCAAAGCCGCCAAAAAGTAGTTCACTTGGGACGTCAGCCTGCTAGGATGTAGAGCGGACTTTAGCTATATAAGGAGTATCCGACGTGTCTATGCGTACCGATGATTTTGACTATAACCTTCCTGAGGAACTGATTGCACAGGCTCCTGCCGAGCCGCGCGACTCCTGCCGCCTGTTGGTGGTGGATCGCAAGGGCTCCCGGGCGGGAACGCCGTTGGAGCACGGCGGTACCGTTGAGCACCGCATCTTCCGCGACATCATCGACTATATCGAGCCGGGCGACGTGCTCGTCATCAACAAGACGCGCGTGATGCCGGCCCGCCTGATCGGTCGCAAGGCCGGCTCGGGCGGCGTGGTCGAGACGCTGCTGCTCAAGCGCCGCGAGGATGTGGATCCGCTGGGTCACGTTTGGGAGTGCCTGGTCAAGCCGGGTAAGCGCCTGAAGCCCGGTGCTCAGATTGAGTATCGTGCGGGCGGCGCCCATGCGCCCGAGGGCGCGCCCGTGGTGCTGACGGCCGAGGTCGTCGACTTTGTTACCGATAGCCGCGGTGGCCGTCTGGTGCGCTTTGAGCCGGCCGGTTGCAATGCCGCCGGCGACCCGCGCACGCTCGACGAGGCCATCCACGCTGCCGGCCACGTGCCGCTGCCGCCCTACATTACCGATTACGAGGGCGATCCCGAGAAGTACCAGACCGTCTACGCCATGAAGGAGGAGCACTCGGCTGCCGCTCCTACGGCGGGTCTTCACTTTACTCCCGAGCTCATGGCCGCTATCGAGGCCAAGGGTGCGAAGTTTGCCGCCGTCGAGCTCGAGGTGGGTATCGATACCTTCCGTCTGGTGGAGGAGGACGACCCTACACAGCACGTGATGCACACCGAGCGCTACCACGTGTCGCAGGAGGTTGTCGACGCTGTGCATAAGGCGAAGGCCGAGGGCCATCGTGTGATCGCCGTCGGCACTACCGCAGTGCGCTCGCTCGAGAGCGCGTTTGACGCGGACGCGCCGGTGTCCGATCCGGCTGTGACGGCGCGCTATTTTGAGGGCCGCGAGGACGGGGCCGACACGCTCGGCCGCGGTGACATCGTGGTGCGCGAGAATGCGACGACGCAGCTCTACCTCATGCCCGGCTCGACCTATCACGTGGTTGACGCGCTGATCACGAACTTCCACGTGCCGCGCTCCACGCTCATGATGCTCGTAAGCGCGCTTGCCTCCCGCGACCAGATCATGGATGCCTACGCCGCCGCCATCGAGGAGCGCTACCGCTTCTTCAGCTTTGGCGACGCAATGCTCATTCAGTAGGTTACGGCGTTTTACAAACGCCGTAACCGGTCGACGCTGCAAACCCGCCAGAGCGGCAATCTGCCTTTCAACTTCGGCGGCATGACCAGAAGGTCAATGCCGCCTTGTTTCAAGGCACCTTGCTCGCTCTGGCGGGTTTTCGCTGACTTCGCCAAAACATCGGCGCCGCCGTTGTTGGCACTTGGGGACGTTCCTTTTGTGCCGGCACCTGGGGACACTCCTTATGTCAAGAGATTGGTGCAAGAGGGATAGATTGCCTTGCATCAATCTAATAAGTTGCGGTGAGATAGTTCTTAAATTGGCTTTTTGAGGGCTAAACAGGAACTATCTCACCGCAACTGCGTTGAGCGTTTTTTGGCAGCTGGTTTACTTGCTCGCGAACAGCCAGACTAGGATGATCGCCAGGATTGCGGCGACGATGCAGACGATGGCGCCGGTGAATTTGATGCGTGAGTCACGGGTACGCTCGCGCACCGCGTCCTCGGTGGCTTCGAGCTGGGTAACCTCTCGCTCGGTCTCGGCGTGTTCGGCTTTGTCTCGGGCCAAGGATCCTGCAAGCGACTCAGTAATCTCTGGGTGGTCGTGTACTTCGGCCGCCTGTTCGATGATCGACTGCGCATGTGCGGCATCTGCTTGGGCGTTGGCGATGCTCTGCTCTTGGTCGCGGCGTGCCTTGTCCTCGGCGGCGATCTTCTCGCGCAGTTCGCGCTGGCGCGTTGCAGCGGCGGTTTTTGCGGTCTGCAGCTCGTCGCGCGCGGCATCGGCCTCTGCCGTCACGGCCTGATGGGCTCGCTTGGCGTCGGTGATGGGGGCTTGTGCCTGCTCGACGGCCTGCTCGGCTGCGGCAAGCGAGTGCTCAAGGTCGGCGGTGATGCGCGGGACATCTTCTTCGGCTTTACGCAGGGCATCTGCCGTGTCGGAGATCTGCATCGAGAGCTCGCTGGTGCGCACCGTATAGTTGGCGGGATTTGCCGAGGGATTGCGTTGCAGCTCGGCATACTCATGACGCAGCGTCTCGAGCTGGGCGCGCGTGGCGTCGACGGTTTGTTGTGCGGCCGCAATGCCGGCGTCTCGCTCGGCCTTCACCTTGTCGCGGATGCGCTTGGAATCCTCAAGACGTCGAACGAGGCGGTTGCCGGTCTCGCGCGAGCTCGCCTCGCGGGCCTCCACGGCGTCGAGCGCGGCCTTCAGGCGGAGCTCAGTCGCGTCATCCTCTGTCTTCATTTGTTCGAGCTGACCCTTGAGCTCTGTCGCTTTGGCGGCGTGGGCATCACGGTCAATCTCGGCGGCCGCTGCAGTCTTTTGGGCTGTGGCAATCGCCTGGCGCTGGTCGGCGACGATCTGGTCGTAGCGGCCTGCGATATCCTGGCGCGTCTCGAGTTCCTCGGCCTGATCGGCAATGCGCTGCTCAAGTTCGGCCAGGTGGGCGCGGGCATCGGCAAGTGCCTTTTTCGCGGCATTCATCTCGCGCATGGCCGAGGCGCCCTGGGCGATAAAGGTGCCCACGGCGTTCGCAGTGTTCGAGACAGCGGTCCCCAGATCGCGGCTCGCGGCGGGGGAGTGCGGGGCGGTCGGGCGAGCGATGTCGGCAGCGTCCGCATCGGCAGCCTGCGGCGCGGCGATATTGCCGGTACCGCCCTCGACCACAGAAAAGCCTGCTGCGTGCGGATCGACCGCATCGGCGCCGATCGTGGGGTGCTCGAGCTGCAGAAACGATGGCATGGTGCTGCCCTGGTCGGCAACCGGAGTCTCGCCGGGCACAAAGGTCGAGGCCGCCTCGGCGGCCTCCTCTTCCTCGGCATCAATATCGGTATCGGCGACGGCGTCTTTCATCGCTTTGACAGCATCCATCATGGAGTCCATGACGGCATCGAGCTCTTCTTCCGAAGACACCTCGATGGGGCCCGCTGCTTGCGGGGCGTCGTCCTGTACGGGGGCGTCGTCCTGAGCGGGCGCATCGTCGCTTTGCTCATCGGCGTTTTCTGATTCGGGGGTTTCCGCCGTAGCGCTTTCGTCCAAGATGGGGTCGTCGATGTCGATACCATCGCAGGTCACAGCGTCAGTATCTGCGGTGACGTCTGCGGGATCATCAATATGCTGTTGAGTCTGGGGGTCCAGCTCGTCTGTCATAGGCATGTGCTCCTCATCGTTGTTTGTCACCCTATGATAAAGTCTCGCGCCGACATCCCGCGCGCCGCAGCAAAGTTTCAAAACGTGTTCGATGGCTCGATCTGATAACAATAACTCGGCCGCTTTATCCGGTTTGTACTTGACAATCCCTTCGCCGAACGACGTGGTGCCGTTCGCCTGCTGCGGTCTTTATTTTTCACTTGAACCCGCTAAAGTTGCATTTCAGCTTTTGGCGCGTGAAGTTGGATACGCGCAGTCGGCGGGCGTGCCCGTCGCGATTTGAAAGGACTTTGTATGGGACTTTTCACTGGTAAGACCGTGATCGTCACCGGCGGCGGCAAGGCCACGCTTAAGGACGGCTCCGCTGGCTCCATCGGCTACGGCATCGATATCGCTTTTGCCAAGGAGGGCGCAAACCTCGTCATCACCGGCCGCAACGTCGCCAAGCTCGAGGCTGCCAAGGAATCCCTCGAGGCCGAGTACGGCGTCAAGGTTCTGCCTGTTCAGGCCGATGTTTCAGCCGGTCAGGACAACGAGGCCGTCGTCCAGAACGTCATCGACAAGGCCATTGAGGAGTTCGGCCGCATCGACGCCGTCGTCAACAATGCTCAGGCCAGCGCCTCGGGCGTGACCATCGCCGATCACACCATGGATCAGTTTAACCTGGCCATTTACTCCGGTCTGTATGCTACCTATCTGTACATGCAGAAGGCCTATCCGCACCTGAAGGAGACCAAGGGCTCCGTGGTCAACTTCGCCTCGGGCGCCGGCCTGTTTGGCAACTATGGCCAGTGCAGCTATGCTGCCGCCAAGGAGGGCATCCGCGGCCTGACCCGCGTTGCCGCCAACGAGTGGGGCAAGGACGGCATCAACGTCAACATCGTGTGCCCGCTTGCTTGGACCGCTGCGCTCGAGAACTTCCAGGATGCCTATCCCGAGGCGTTCAAGGCCAACGTCCACATGCCGCCGGCGGGTCACTACGGCGACGTCGAGAAGGAGATCGGCCGCGTTGTCGTTCAGCTCTGCGGTCCCGACTTTAAGTACATGAACGGCGAGACCGTCACCCTCGAGGGTGGCATGGGCCAGCGGCCGTAGGGGTTACGTCTCAGCTTCCGCCGTTCTAACGAACGGCGGACCAGCCGACGCTGCGCGGGCCGCATTTGGACAATCTGACGTTCA
>OLQS01000059.1_pt1 | contig 73979 bp, 55 predicted proteins | sample 1672291 | NCBI WGS metagenome assembly OLQS01 (sample SAMEA3136668, study PRJEB25190) | human gut metagenome | biome: human gut; feature: human-associated habitat; material: faeces | place: Austria | collected 2013
AGTGCACGAAGTTGCTGCCGATGAAGCCGCAGCCGCCCGTGACGATGATGTTCTTCGGCTCGAAGAGCTCTTCAGTCATGTCTCTATCTCCAGTCATCCGTTTAGTACTCGCGCGGGCTGTTGACGATCTCGCCGGCGGCGACCTTCTTGAGGTGCTGGCCGTAGACCGACTTGCCGTAGGCCGCGGCCGCCTCCTCCAGCCGCGCCGTGTCGATCCAGCCGTTCTCCCAGGCGATCTCCTCGGGGACGGACACGGGGAGGTCCTGGGAGTGCTCGACGGCGCGGACGAACTCCGCCGCCTCGTGGAGCGACTCCATGGTGCCGGTGTCCAGCCACGCGTAGCCGCGGCCGAGGGTCACCACGGAGAGCGTCCCCTCCTCCAGATACATCTGGTTGAGCGTGGTGATCTCCAGCTCGCCGCGTGCGGAGGGCTTCACCTCGGCGGCGCGGGAGGACACGTCGCCCGGGTAGAAGTACAGGCCGGTGACGGCGTAGGAGCTCTTGGGCTGGGCGGGCTTCTCCTCGATGGAGACGGCCCTCCCCTCGCCGTCGAACTCCACGACGCCGAAGCGCTCGGGGTCGTCCACGTGGTAGCCGAAGACCGTGGCCCTGCCCGACTCGGCGTTCTGGACGGCGCGCGTCAGGTGGCGCGACAGGCCGTTGCCGTAGAAGATGTTGTCGCCCAGCACGAGCGCGCAGGGCTCGCCGCCGATGAACTCCTCGCCGATGGTGAAGGCCTGCGCCAGGCCGTCCGGCGAGGGCTGCTCGGCGTAGGAGAGGTTCACGCCGAAGCGCGAGCCGTCGCCCAGCAGGCGCTGGAAGTTGGGCAGGTCGGTCGGCGTGGAGATGACCAGGATGTCCTTGATGCCCGCCAGCATGAGCGTGGACAGCGGGTAGTAGATCATGGGCTTGTCGTAGACCGGCAGCAGCTGCTTGGAGGTCACGAGAGTGAGCGGGTACAGTCGCGTGCCGGACCCGCCCGCGAGGATGATGCCTTTCATTTAATCTGTCCTCTACAATCGAAATGCGCTTTAGATCGAGTGATAAATAAGACTTGGGTATCCTATTTTGCTAAACCCCCTCATTCTTAACGAAATAGGCAAGGTAATGACTGCGGAATATGGCTACCTGAATTGCCCCTTCCATTTTTCAATGCTCGACCAAGGGAGATTGATTCCGGTTATTTCAGGTTGGTTAATCCAATCAGCCATTTTGAGTAAAAAGTCATCTTCTCGTTCGAAAACAGGAAGTCCGGTATCTTCACCGATGATCGCGTGCCAAATGTTGGTAATGGACTCACTTTGCTTCAACGCTATGAAAAGCGCCAGTATCGAAAATCAATTTATAATCCCACAATGATGTGAATTCGTTCGGGCAAATAACGACCGCAAAGTGATACAAGCGAATAAGATCCGGCAAGAGTTAGCGCCCAAACAGCAAATGTCGAAACACCAAGTGGAATGACGAATAATCCAAGCAGTTTCCAAACGGCCTTGAGAACAAGTATATGGCAGAGGTAGATTCCAAAAGAGGCGTTCCCAAGGTCAACAAGCAAAGTAGAAGATAATCGCGACTTGAATGATCCCGGAACCGCCATAAGAAGCGCGATCACAGCTAAAGAGGTCGCGGCAGAACCGAGCTTAAGCTGAGTTGTGGCCATATTGAAATCGCCAGTCAAATACCACCAGAAGCCTGCGACCTCCTGAATTATTAAAAATATAAAGAGCACTGCAACAAGCTGAGTGGTTCGTCCTTCAATGAGCGCAGCCCAACGCCTCCAGTCGAGACCGAAAACATAAAAGATGAGCCACATGGGGCAGAAAACCTGTATTAGAGGCAATGCGATACCGGCAACGGCAGCGAGCTCCCTTAGAAGCAAGCAAGCCGGTGTCACACAATAGACAAAGAACCTATACCGTGAAAGGAGCCTGAACAGTACCGGAGTAAGCAGCACAAGCTGTGAATGGACCAATAGATAGTACATCTGAGCCGATACGGAGCCCACGGCGAACGCCAGAAACCCAGACGCCCATGAAGGGCGGGAAACGCCGCAAGATAGATAACGCTCCAGAACGCATAAGGTCCGGCAACCTTGCTAATGCGGCGTCGAAGACCCCCCCCGCATTAAATTTGCGCTCGTCGGTAAGAACACCGGATAAAAACAAGAACAACGCAACAGAAAAGTTGAGGAATGGGCGAATGGCGACCGACGCGGCACATTGAGGAAGACAGTGGATAAGCACCACTGCGGAAATCGCAAGCCCACGAAGAGCTTGAAGGTAGCGATCCTTGGCCATCTAGGCTCTCCTTCCAACGAGTCTCTTTAGTCGTCGTTTAATACCACCAAGCTTGCCGCGGACACGCTGCCAGAGAGTGGGACGGAAATCCCACTTGTCCATGAGATCTGGGATGGAAAGCCCGGCAGACACGTCGTTCAAGAACTCGTCGCGCTTTGGATAAGGCGTGACAGAATGGACGAGGCTAGGGTTGCCCGCGATTACCCCATCAAGCGTCGCCGGACCGTTTGCAGTAAGCCCAGAAATAGCCTCGAATGCCCGCACGCCCTTCTCGGTATTGCATAGGACGGCAGATACGCCCTTGGAGTTGTCGACCTCGGGATGGGTATTCTGGAACCCCCAGAAATCACCGAGCGTGATATCGGCGCCGCTGGAGCGCTTTGCTGGACATGCCAGACAGGACGAACGAAGGCTCGCATTGGCCAGAAACGCTTTCATGTACCAGTCTTTGCCGAATATCTGGGACTCGGTGTCCCCGGTGTTGTCTTTCTCCGCTATGTGCTTGTACATAGCGGAGAAAGACAACCATCCGGTTGTCTTACTCCGCATATTGACGTCGCAGACGTCCGACCCGAAGGCCTCACCACGGTAGTCGACCCAGCGCGACCAGAGCTCTGGAGACGGAACACCGTGGCAGATGACGTCGACGCCGAGGAAGAGGTCAGAGTCGGCGAGTTTCCCCAGGTATGAGCGCATGCCAGCCACCTGGCATGCAGTACCGGCAAAGAGCGCCGGCCTGCCTTCACGCAGGGCAGCGCGGACGCCCTCGAAGACGCCGCGGCCAACCGCGCTCTGAACGTATTTCGAGCGCATAACGGCGCCGAGCGCCGGCCTGTCCTCCACGAGCACGTGACGAAGCTCGCGGCAACCGTCCGTCCACGCGGCGCCCGCCACAACACCGCCGCGCGAGAGAGCGTCACCGGCGAGTAGACCGAACACGCCGCCCGACGACGATCTATCGAGCAAGCCGACGTCATGAGCCTTCGCCCAGAGGGCGAACTCGCACCCGTCCTCCCCAGGGGCGTTGAGCGCCGGGCATACGGCGTCGCACGCCCCGCAGCCTACGCACCCGGAGGCGTCGACGGTGGGGTGTAGGAAGCCACAATCATCGGGTTCCATGGAGATGCATGACTTGGGGCAGCGGGCAGCGCACGCGCCGCAGCCGCAGCAACGGTCGCCAAGCGAGACGACCCTCGGGGATTTCTCGGAATCATTCATGATGGACCCTATCTAAGGAACGGGAGACGAGAGACGACCGCGATACGTTCGTCCTTCGTTAGGACGGCGAGCCAAAGGGCTATGGCGAAAAGCGCGCTGTAAACGGCGCCCCACTCGAGGAACGCGGGCCATCCGTTGACGGGCAGGACCGCCGTGCCAGCGAGGCAGGCGACGGTGACGGCAGCCCAGGCGAGCAGCACCGGCAGGTTCCGCTTCCAGAAAAAGAGCATGTCGAGACCGACCCGCTTCTGGTAGTACCAGTTCATCCACAGTCCGTTGCCGAGCACGATGCTGACGACATAGGCGATCGCGGGGGCCCACGGCCCCAGCGCCGGGGCGGCCGCGGCGGTGAAGGCAACGTTCCCGACCGCCATCGCAAGGTAGACGAGACTCCTGGCGTGGTGCATGTTCTTGGCCCTCTGGATCTCGATGCCGACGTTCTGACAGAGGGGCACCATGACGGGTAGCGTCATGGCGAGCACGAGCCAGTAGGCCTCGGCGAAGCCCGGGCCCGCCCACCTCGTCACGAAAAACTTCCCGAGAATAGCGAAACCTCCGTACACCCAGCAAAACAGTACCATCTGGTAGCGGCCCACGCGCGTCATAAGGCGAGTGAGCTCGGCGTTGTCGTCCGAGGTGGCGACGATGCGGTTGACCTTCGGAATGAAGACGTTCGACATCGTGGTGGAGAGCGAGTAGAAGACCTGGCGGATGTTCACGGCCACCGCGAACAGAGATACCGCTGTCGCGCCCGAGATGGCCCCCAGCATGATGTTGGGCACGCTCTGATTGACCATATCGCAGACCTGGTTACCGAAGATCCAGGCACTGAAGGCGGCGATGCCGCGCATGACGCCCCAGTCGGCACCCCTGAGCTCGAAGCGCATGCCCAGCACGACGATGGCGTAGCGCGCGTTGAGGGCGAGCAGGACGAGGTTCACCGCGAGCTGTGCTAGGGCAACGCCCACGGGCCCCATACCGGCGGCCAGCAGGGCCCAGGCGCACAGCGGCGTCGCAAGCGTGGTGACGAGCTGCCTGGTCTGCTGGTAGACGAAGCGCTCGTGCGCCGTGATGTAGGAATTGAACACGACGGTGAACAACGTCGAGGCGACGTTGAGCGTCATGATGGCGAGCAGCTCCCGGGCGAGCGAGACCTGCGCCTCGGTGAACCCGGCCGAGAACACCGCGCCGGCGTTTGCGGAGAAGCCCATGCCGAGGGCGACCGCCGCGGCTGTGACGGCGACGTAAAGCGTGAGGTACATGCCGTTCAGGTGCCGGATGTCGCGCTCGCCGCCGTGCGCCACCGTCTGCGTGTAGAAGCGCACGTAGGCCTCGGAGAAGCCGAAGGACAGGAGCGTCAGCGAGAAGACAAAGGAGTTCGAGCTCTGGAAGACGCCGTAGTCCGCCTGCCCCACGTAGGACAGTAGCATCGGCGTGTAGACGAGGTTGACGAGGTTCTTTGCGAGGATGTTGGCGTAGCCGAGGAGGGCGCCCGCCTTACGCTGGCTAGCCACGGGCGGCCTCCGAGGGAATGCTCAATCCACATCTATCGAGGAATTCAACAACGATCTTCCTCTGAGCTGCCAACCTGTCATACGCCTTTGAATAGTCACTCTCGAGCAGTTCCGAATTACTTACGGAAAGAATTGACCGCTCAACGAAAGAAACACCCAGCTCGCTGGCTAGCGTGTCGAATCGGCTGCTCATGTCTGGACCAGTGGACTCACGAGGGCAATAAATCAGCGGCTTCCCGAACAAGATCGAGAAAATTGATCCGTGATATGAATCTGTCGCTACAAGCTTTGCGTGACGGACGGCATAGAGGAACTCTGAAGGCCCGAGGGCGTAGTAGCGCGCTTCCCCTAGTAAATCGACCCTCTTGCAGCTAAGTGAATCACAGATTTCGGCAACCCTCTCTTCGTAAGCTGCACTCCCGAGGAAGTACGTCAATACATAATCATTTGGAAGCCCGCAGTGCGGCTCTTTTTCATACCTTTCCCACCAGGAGCCGTCAAACATCAGTGTTGGGTCAATCAACACCTCGGCCTTTAAGCCGTACAGACTGTTTATAAGCTCGGCGCTCTTCTGCTCACGAACGGACAGCCTATCAAACCCGTCGAAATAGCCGTGGAACAGCTCACGCTTCTCCTCGGGAATCGTCGGAGCTGCCAAGCTTGGCGAAAAAGCAATGCGCTTTTCTCTTGGCGAAAACGTGAGAAACATAGTGGAGTTAGCGTCAGGGGAATACGGAGACCAAACTTGGTCGCTCCCAGCAACGAAAAAGTCATAGGATTTAATGTCACGTGGAGGGTTGGAATCAGATATAACCTCCCGGCTAAAGGAAATGTTACGGGAATTGAAATCCTCAAACGAACGATGCCTCTGGATGTGGGCAACGGCAAGCCCCTTTGGAATGAGCGAAGCCAAAGACTTGAGCTTGTATTTGGCAGATCTCGAGTCCTTCTGTCTGAACGTAAGGACATCTGCACCCGAGAGTTTGAGAGTTTCTTGGACAGCAAGGTTCTGGAGCCTCTGCCCATAGTTGTCCCCATGCGTAAATGTGGAAATGCCTATTTTCATGTTCAAACCTGTTCTTCGTCTCTATCAATAATCAAATAGTCTGCAGCCGAGGAATTCCACGACCAAGCCAGCGCTCCACAGAGCAGCAGTAGGCACAAGCAGCAGTTCACCCTTGTAAAGCACTGCGTATACAGAAAGGTAATAAGAATTGTTAGCAAAAGGAGCAAACGAACAATCCGGCCATTAGATCCTTTTTCCTGCTCCATAAACTCACTAACCACGGAGTGGAAAAACGCTACATACGCTGCCGTCTCCCAAACCCCCATGAGAATCAAGAAAGACCCCATATCCGCTTGACCAAAGTGGTTAAACGACATGAACCCGGACGCGTAGAAGCTTGAGGCTCCAAGACCCTCTCCGAGACTCCATGTAGCCGGTCTCAAGAGAGCGAAGCCGATGATAGCAATCCTCTCGTTACTGCCGTCGGCAGCAGTACCGACGGAAGCTGAACTGCCAACCATATCGAACAGACCAAACACTTGCGTATCCACGAGGATCTGGAACGCAGGCACCAAGGCGTATGCAATTGTCAGGATAAAATACAAGGCGACAAGCCAAAAGAAGGGACCCGAAACATCCGCTTCTCCTCTCATGACTGAAATAAGCCAGAACATCACTAAAACGAGAGGAAGGATTATGAAGAGCGCCTTATTATCGTTGAGTGTCGCAAGATAGAAGGACAGGACGATAAGGCAGACGTTGTAAGCGATGGCAAGGGATGGCCAGAGAGGACCCCGAAGCCTCCTAATCCAGACGAAGTTGTAGAGCACGACGAATGAAGTGTAAAGGGCCACCGCATGGACGGACGCATAAGAGAACAGGCCGGAGATATTGTCCTCGAAGTAACTGATGTCGTTCGTTGTCGCAGCGATCATCCCATGGGTAGAGTACTGGATAAACATGATCGCCATATTGAGAAGCAATATGGCGTTGAAGACCGGAAAACCTGCATCAAAGAGTCCAAGAAGAAAATCCCTCTTGTTAGTGACCAAAAGAAAGAAGTAAAGCGTATAGACAAACGGGTAGAGGAGCAGCAAAATATTCGCCCTAAACGTTTCCATATTGCCACCCAAGAGGGCACCAGACAGCCACCCTGCAACGGTAATCAGCCCAAGTAGTAGCGCTCTACCGCTATATTTCCATCCGGAGAAGAGCGCCCTCACGCAAATCATGCCGGTAATTACCCAGTTGAGGTATCGCCCCAGACCATAGTACTCAAGGAAGAAAACCTGCGCCAAGATACCTATAACGATCGTCGCATCCGCCAGGTCACCCATGCAAACGGTTAGAACGCCTTGCTTATTAGGGAGATACCAACGACCTCTTCGACCAGCCCGCTCCTCCGCTTTATTTATAACGAGCCTCGCATGCCTATGATCTTGCATTGAGTACCTCCAGCAGCACACGTTCAATCAGCCTCGTGTGCATGTGAACTCCCGTGTTGAGACCTACCGAGGAGCATGGAAGCAGGTCTACGATCTCATCTGAATCGACAAGATCGAGCGGACCAGGCTTTCCGATCCTGAAACGATTGACCTCCCTGATAAGCCGGCTCTTATCCCTAAACAGCCCGATTAGCTCCTCCTCGTTATTCAGCACCAAACCGGACCCATGCTCAACGACAAAGTCGGCGACATTGCCTGCACATGCACTCGAAATCGTATAAGCGTTTGCGGAGTAAGATTCCATACAGGTGTAGCTATAAGTCTCTGGCCAAGATGGCCACATGACAACGATGGCAATCTCGCACTCCCTGAGAGAGTCGGTCATGGCATTTGGGTGCTTCTCATCAAATTCGACAAACCGCTTGTTCATCCCTGGATACATATCGTTCGAGCTGTTGAAGACGAAGAACTCGTACTCTTGTTCATCGACCGCAGATACGAGGCGAAGCCAGGTCTCCCAGCCCTTTGTCTTCCTCGGCATCCCCAGAAAGGCAACCCTGATGCGCTCCCCTGCGTTCAGAGGACGTCTGTTGCCCAGATACTCTCCAAGCAGCTTTTGGTGCGGTATTACATCAACAAGGCCCTCGTATTGGGGCCTGAATGAGAGAAACCGATTCTTCGTATAGGTCGAAGGTGCAACAAAACGGAGATTTTTGATGGAGTCAAACAGCCCTTGGATCTTCGACTCCACACGAAGGCTGTTACTGAAGTGGGGGCATTTCTCGCAGGGAGCGTCGCCGAGCCTTGAGCTGTCACAAAAGCCGCTCCTATTTTGGAGGTTATAGCTTGTACAACACAGGTAATAGTCGTGAAGAAAGGCCCTGACCGGTGTTTTGCCTGTAACTTTTAGCAGTTCGGAGACTTTCTCAAGGCTCACGTACAGAAGGTGGTGGATATGAAGCTCAAGAAGGCTGAAGCCGCTTTTTTGCCAGCTGCAAAGGGCCTCGCACACCTGGGCAATACTGAAAACACCAGCCTCCACCCCGTCGACCGTAACCCCGAATTCGCAAAATAGCATCTGGTCGTCCCTGAACAGGGTCTTCTTAACCGAGTGGAGATAGACGTAACTTATGCCGTGCGACGCCATGGCCTGCTGACTCGCCATAATAGCCTTTGGGGTGCCGGTCTTGTCCTTGAGATAGTCGCAAAAGGCAAGCGCTAGGACGTACCCACTATTGTGCGGTTTGGGGATGCTTTTACTCATATCATCGCTTCCCAAACAAGAGGAGAGATCTATTGAAAAGGCCCTCTTGTAGACTGCCGAAATTCAGCCTCGAAGAGAAAGAAACCCTGCACCTAGCCATGAAAGAAGCGTCCATTTTCGATACCAACTCTCCAAGAGCACGCTCTGGAGGAAGAATGCAGTCGGAATAAGTTGAAAGAAGTCCAGTAACTTGCTTTGCAAGAGTAATCTCTCGCGGATGACAAAAACTATTGATTTTCTCAATCACTTTAGATGGTAAATCAGTACTCACACCGACCACATTACGACCATGCTGGCGATATCCCATATGAGGAGAAGCATCGAAAACAATCCGATAACCCAGCAGCACGCATAGATTAGCTATCAGCTTATCATGCATGATGACGGGATGGGGCAGCTCATGCAAGCAAACAACTTCCCAAATACGCCTATCAAATACTTGCGTACATCCCATAGGTGACCCAATGCAAAGCTGGTTGAGAGGGTCGTTATCTCGATAAGATATGCACCTTTGTTGCCCATAGGTTAACCGGCCCATCTCATTACCAGCTGAATCTACAAGTCTTGAATTGCAATGATAAAGAGCCAAATTCTCCTGCTTCTTAAGCTGTTTAATCGCAGTTATCAGTTTATCGCTATCCCAAATATCATCTTGGTCGGAAAACGCATAGTAATCAGCTTCGGGAGCATTCCGCAACAACGTCAAAAACCCTAAAGCAGGTCCTAGGTTTTCTCCTGTTAACAAAGTCAGACTGCCCTCATCTGCATAGCGCTGCAGAAGATCACGAGTACCATCAGATGACCCGTCATCACGGACAAAAAGACGTACGTCAACTTCAGCCTGCGAGAGAATGCTGTCAATTTGTTCTGAAATAAATGGGATGCCGTTGTATGACGCCATTAATACGACGCACTTTGGCACCTTGGAATTACTCAACATATGGATTACCTTATCATTAATGCCTAAAGCAAACGCTCTCGATGTGTTAACCCCTGAGCAAACCCAGTGCAAGCAGTATATCCTTGACCAAGTACTTGGCGCAGTCTTTTGGCCTCGCCCTGAGAACGAGTCGGTTAACCCGTACCCCGTTACGAAAGCCGTCCATAAAGGTATTTCTTTCTATAGGCTTCGTCGAAGGACGTTGAAGCTGTTCATTGTTGGCCACAGCTAGACCAGGATCAACCGGCAAAAGCTCAAGGTCCGTCATTTCTAACAGTTCTCGACCCTTGTCTGTCTGCACAAGTGCGAGGGATATCCCGTTCGCGACCTCATCAGAAAGCTCGCTACCCCATGAATCGCCAAGCGTAATATCGGAGACACGATCACCCTTGGCGTAGCGGCAGGAGTAGCAGCCTTCCGTATACGGTAAACCCGAGAGGAAAGCAATCGAGTAGCGATCGCGGACACCCGTCCTACCCACAGTTTCAGCTCCGCGATAGCGGAGCTGAAACTGGACTTTCTTTCGAAAGTCCAGTATCAGCTCATTAGACAGGTTGTTACCTGTCTCTTCCAAGAATCGGCTCAGGACCTTGGGGGACGGTGAACCATGACAGATAAGGTCGATGGTGTAAAGGGAATCGGCTAAACGGCTTCCAACGAAGTTACGCATCGCAGCAACCTGACAAGGAAGACCGATAAAGAGAACCCTTTGACCACCTTGCAGGGCCTCCCTAACCTCGCGGTACGCACCAAGCGGATTGCTTTTGACGTATTTGGAGCCTTGGGCCCTCCTCAAGTAATCCGCATCAGAAGTGAGGTGGAACCGGAACTCACCGCCCTCCTGTGCACATGAACACACTAATCCATTTGACGCCACAAACGCCTCCGAGATGGCCGTAGCCAGACCCCCGGACGAAGATGACATTCTGAGCGATGTATCTTTCGCCCACCCCTGTAGCCACTCGAGAGGACGCAACGAAGATGGGGATACCATCTGGGGACACGTTTTCTCGCACAGTCCACATCCCACGCACCTTGTAGGATCAATACGGGCGTTATACGCCTCAATCGTATCCTCAATGGCAATCGCTCCATGTCGGCATGAATCGACGCAGGCCATACAGCCAGCGCACATATCCTTCTTGCATACCGTCCTAGTGCCAACGTTTGACAATGCCCTACTCCTCAATCATGCTCTTGAGCTGCGCTAGGGACTTCTCCCTCTCCGCACCCATCACATCGTTGACCCGACCAAAGTCAATCTGCTTGGATGCTAACTCGACATCATCTAGATTCTGAAGCACTCTGTCCGTGAGGTCCGTGAGTCGCAGAATACTCACGTTCCTGCTCGAGGTTCCGTTCTTGGGCAGCACTTCTACCAGCGGCGTATTGAGATTTATGGCAAAAGCCGTACCGTGGAACGAGTCCGTGACTAGGCATGCTGCGTTGTCGACATACGAGAGAAACTCAGCAAGCGTCGGCAGCCACTTGAACTTGCCCTCGCGTGAGGCCTGGTGCAGGCTTGCGGAGATCCGTATCAGGGGCAAGCCAAGCTTTTTGGCAACCTTCACGGCGTACTGCCCCACCGTCGGGTCGCTGTGAATCTGGTAGACGAGGATGTATTCGCCCTTCGGGGCAGGTGCCGCCATCCTTCTCCACGCCTCGCCATCAAGCAGCAGCGTGGGATCGACAACCTGTCCGGCCTCTATGCCCCACGAGGCAAGCTGCTCGCGCGCGGCATCCTCGCGTACGAACACGGCCTCATATGCTCGAAGGTCCTCGAGAAACCTGGGGCGCACGCTATCCGGGATATTCTTCTTACCAAAGCTTGCCGCATATGAGATGCGCCTTGCGCCCTCGGGAGCAAACTCAAGCGCGTATGACAGGTCGTATGCGCCCGAGCTGATGGGACCCCACACCTGATCGCTTCCAGTCATATAGACATCGGCCTTGGGCGGATTAGCCTTCAGCTCCTCCAGGGATGCATAGTGAGGGCTCATCTTAAGCAGCTGGGAACGCTCACGCGCAAACCGCTTGCCCGCCACCCTTGTCTCAGGCTCCATCAGAAGTCTGTAGACAGACTTCTTCAACGGGTTCCCGTTCCAGGACGGCTTTGTCGAAAGAAGCGTCCTCACCTGCTGGGATACGTCCTCACAAGCAGGTACATAGTCCATAATCTCGAACTCATGCCCCAAGCTCTCTACCGCTCGTTGTGTCGCATATGCCTGGAGCAGGGAGCCATAATTAGAGATTGCGTGCCTGGTTATGCAGGATACTTTCACGTGTTTCCTCCGATTGATATCGAGCAACCGCTATTTCTGAATTTTTGCATTCGATTTTTCCACCCGGCTGCACTACAGCGCCTCCTCAGTCTCGTACACGTGCGCGTCGGCTCGGCTTGCGTCGGAAAGGCCGTCGTTGATCGTGGCGTGCATGTCGCAGGTGGAAAGAGCGTCCAGCTCCTCCTTCGTCACCTTGCCCGACTCGTAGTCGCGCACGATGGGGAGCTCGTGCATGTCGAACTTCTTGCCGGGCTTGAGCTTGTGCGCCAGCACCCACGACGCGGGTTTCCAGATGTACTTGTGCATGGCAGGAGACACGGAGCCGATCATCCAGCAGTTGCGGTCGCAGTGGCGCACGCAGCCGCGCACTTTCTCGGCCTGGGCGCTCTCCCACAGCTCATCCCAAGACTCGTCGTTAAGGTTGCCCATAACGAGCTTCTCCTTGGTGCCGTTGCAGGGCATGACGTCGCCGTAGGGGTCGATGAAGAACGTGTCGAACGCCATATCGCACGGGAGCAGGCGCTTCTGCCCATAGATGTAGTTGATGAGGCCCATGTTGAAGTACGCGCGGAACCACTTCTTGGGCTCGTTGGACTTGAGGAGCTCGTTTACCAGGTCCTCGAAGTTCTGGGCCACCATGGGACGGTCCTTGATGATGTTCTTCGCCTCGACAAAGTAGAAGCTGTTGTGCAGGCTGGCGGTGGCGAACTCCATGCCGAGCTCGTCGGAAAGCTTGTACAGCGGCACCAAGTCCGCAGCGTTGCGATCCTGCACCGTCATGCCAAAGCCCACGTCCGGGTGCTTCATTTCCACGAGCTTCTTGAGCGTCTCGTAGCCGCGGTTGAAGCCGTTCTGGAGACCGCGGATCTCATCGTTGGTCTGCTGCAGACCCTCGATGGAGATGCGGATTCCCACCTGGGGGAATTCCTCGGCAAGGGCGATGATGCGGTCGGTGAAGAAGCCGTTGGTGGAGATGACGATGCGGTCGGACTTCTTGTACAGCTCGCGCACGATATCCGCAAGGTCGGTCCTGATGAAGGGCTCGCCACCGGTGATGTTGGTGAAGTACATGCGCGGGAGCTTCTTGATCACGTCGAGGGAGAGCTCCTCCTCCGGACGGCTGGGAGCCTTGTAGCGGTTGCACATGGTGCAGCGCGCGTTGCAGCGGTACGTTACGATTACGGTTCCGTTGAGTTTCTTCTCGGCCATGGGTTAGGCCACCACCTTCCGGTCAATTAGTTCTTGATACAGGGAGACAAGATTCCGGATGTATTTCTCTTGATTACAGTTCTCTGCCACGAATGAACGGCAATGCGCGCTCATCGCGGCGTAAGCCGCAGGATCGGCGGCCACCGCCGCACCCCTACGGATTGCATCTGCGAGTCCTGCCTCATCGTGGGCTTCAGCCAGGAAGCCCGTTTCACCCTCACGTACCAGCTCGGGTATTCCGCCCATGTTCGTACCGATAACGGGCTTGCCCGCGGCGAGTGCCTCGAGAACCGCATATGGCGCGTTCTCGAGCCACTCTGACGGCGCAGCCGCCAGAGTGGCTCGATTCACAAGTCCGCGCAGGGCGTCACCGGTTTTATATCCAACCAGCTCAATCCTCGAGCTTATTTCGTTTGGCATTGCGGAAACTTTGACCTTCACAGCATCACATTCAGGGCCATCGCCTGCAATAACAAGACGCCAATCAGGGATCACCGGTGCCGCCTTCTCAAAAGCATGCACGAGCGTTAACACGCCTTTCTCGCGAGAAAGGCGTCCCAGATACAGCATGTAGGGATCTTCATTATTTTGGTTGGCAACTTCCCGTGACATCGAATCGGGATTCAGGAAATTCCGCATGAGGACAAGCTGACGCTCGGGAAGCCCCGCTTCAATAAACTTGTTCCGCATGAACTCACTCGGGCAGATGATGCGATCGAGACGTGAATAGGTTTTGTGCCGTTTAAGCCACTCCGCCTCAGCCACCGCTAACGCGCTTTTTGCGATCGAACCCTTTACGCACTTCTTCTTAAGGCAATTGCCAAAATGACCCTCGAGACACGAATCGCAAACGTTGCCCTCGGAATCAAGCATAAGATAGCTCGGGCAAGCAAGAATCAAGTCGTGCGAGGTATACACAACCGGCGTTGGATGCTGCTTTAGCCAAGGAGCGTCCAAGATGGAAAACGTAATCTGCCTATGAGTGAGATTGAGATGGATTACATCGGGCTGGAATTCACGGCACAGCGCATCGAACTTCTCGCGCGCCTCTTTGGAATACACAAGTGCCTGCGCGGCCTTCGCCTTATCGACAATAGAGCTCGGTCCGTTATAGTCGCGATTCGTTACAAAGTAACGCGACCACTCAGTCGGCTCATTACGCTCATCCTCCATGCTGAAGAAGGCAACTTCATGCCCAAGAGCGCGAAGACCATCGGCAAGAGCAAAGTAGTACGTCTCGCTTCCACCCTTGCGCCAATGAAACTTATTTACAAGAAGGATCTTCATTACGCAACACCCTCATACAAAGCAAGCGTCCTTTGGACGACGCTGTTCCAGTCATAGCCATTAATCGCGCGGTCACGTGCCATGGCGCCCAGCCTCTCCGCTTGGGCAGAATCCGCTATCAGGCCTTCAAGCACGTCGCGCAGCGCCCCCGCGTCTCCGTGTGGGAACGTGAGCCCGCAACCCTGCAGAACATCCGCGCACTCGGGAATATCCGAGGTAACGCATGCCGCACCGTGAGACATGGCCTCCAGCAAGCTCATGGGCAGGCCCTCAACGTCGGAGGGGAGCGCGTAGCAATACGCGTTGGAGTACAGCTCGGAGAGCAGGTTGCCCTCAACGTGGCCGGTAAAGAGCGCGCGGGGGTCGGACGCGGCAGCCTCTTTGAGCGCCACGGCGTAGTCGTCCGTATCGGAGGAGTCGCCCGCGATAACCAGGCGCTTATCCGTCTTTACCTGCTTGTACGCCTCCACCAACAGTTCCGGTCGCTTCTCGGGCACAATGCGACCGAGGTAGAGGACATAGGAGCCCTGGGTGAGCCCCAAGCGCTCGGAGATCTCCTTCGCGGGAAGATCCGCCTCGGGAGTGATGCCGTTGGGAATGAGCGTAGCCTCGCGGCCGTAAGCCTCCTTGAAGTACTCCTGATTGCCCCGGGAAAGCACGATGAGCGCATCCGCGCACTTGGCCGCCGTCGCCTCGCCGAACTTGATGTACTTGGAAGCCAAGCCGCCCCATTTTGCACGCTGCCAGTCCAGGCCGTGGATCGTTGCCACGGTCCTGATGTCCGCGGAACGCGCAAAACGAAGGGGGACACACGGCCCCTCTGCGTGATAGTGAATTACGTCTGCCCCGTCTTTGATGGCGGCCCTTGTTGCGGCAAAGCTGCTCGTGAGCGCAGAGAGCCCCTTGATGTCCAGAGCCTTTACGGGAACGATGCGGTAACCATCCTTCTCGTAGGGCTCGGAAGGAGCTCCTTCGCCCATACGGTCGTAGCAGGTTACTTGGTGACCAAGGTCTGCCATACGGCGAGCAAGCTCGCCTACCACCACTTCTACGCCGCCCTCGCGCGAACCCGTTCTCTTTTGGCCTATCATGGCGATGCGCATGCTACATGGCACCTTCCCCAGAGAACATCGTCTTCAGCGTGCCGAATATCAACCGCAGGTCCTGGCGCAGGCTGCGATTCTCTATATAGCGAAGATCCAGCTCAACCATTTCGTTGAAGCCCAGGTAGCTGCGGCCCATTACCTGCCAAGGACCGCTGCAGCCGGGTTTTACCGCCAGGCGCTTCATGTCGTGCTCGCTGTACAGGGCAACCTCGCGCGGCAGGCCGGGGCGCGGGCCAATGAGGTTCATTTGGCCCAAGAACACGTTGATGAGCTGGGGCAGCTCGTCGATGCTGTGCTTGCGAATGAAGTCACCCACACCGGGAATAATGCGCGGGTCGTGCTTCATTTTAAACATGGGGCCAGTGGCCTCGTTTTGGGCCTGCAAGTCCTTGAGCATTTGGTCTGCGTTGGGAACCATGCTGCGGAACTTGTAGATCTTAAACAGGTAGAACGTGCCGTCTTTGCGCACGCGGCCCACGCGCCACTGTGAATATAGGGGGCTGGCGTTCGGGCTCTTTATGCAAATGACCACGCTCAGAATTACCCCGGGAATAAAGAGCAACACCAGGGCTCCGCCGGCGGCGACAATGTCCACCGTACGCTTAACAACGCGGTAGAGCCTGTGCCCAAGCTCGGGCTTCACGCCGGAGTTGGCACCGCGCAGCATCTTGTACGCTTCTTCGTTTGTAAGGTAATCCCCCGCAGCACCGGCTGCGGCAGTGACGGAATTCGCCGTGGCGGCCGTGCGCGTCTCCCGCGCGCCCTGTGCCATGGTCATCATCGTAGGCTCCAAGAGCCCCTCCCCCGATACTTTTTGCCTTCGAGCGTCCGCTTGCGAGCTTGCAGCTAGGCGATCGCTCTTCTGTGATTGCGCATAACGCGCTGCTCTTTTGAAAGCACCGCAAGGCCAACGCGGGTGGTTACGCGTCGGCCGCACAAGTCGAGCTCCAAAAAGGCAGTGCTCTTGCGTCTGTTAATGGTTTTGATAAGGGCCTCGTGCCCCAGCAGCGGGCCTGCCGTTACTACGACCTGGTCTCCATCCTTTAGAGCCTCGCTCATGGGCACCACGCGGTCTCCCCTATTGGTAAAACTGCCAATGAGCTGGGTCTCTTCTTTTGCCAGCGGCACAAACCGACCGTCCTGGGAAAGCACCCGGGCAAAGTCGTCCATGCGCAGCAAATACTGTTGCACGGTGCGCGGATCCGCCGTATCGCAAATGAGATAACCGGGAAAGAGCGGCTTGGTCGTGCTGACCCATTCGCGGTGTAGCTTGATCTCGGTTTGATATTGGGGATAAAAGAGCTCCTGCATGACGCCAGCCGGCACCATGCGCTCGATGCGCTCGCGCATAACGTCTTCGCGACCGTTAGTGACTTGGATCACATACCACACGAGCACCACCCCCTTGCTGTCTTGCGTATGGCTCACGGGGTTTGGGTATGGCTACGCCAGGGCGCTTGTGCGCGAAGGCGCTCCATATTCAAACCCCGTGAGCCCAGTAAGACAAGCACGTGGCTCTGCCCCACCGTGAACGGTATGTATAAAAGCAGCGCTGAGATTGCAGGCGTGTATAACAAATTAACCTACAACCTCAGCTGGCTGCGTGCGAACCAGTCAAGCAAGTAAAAAACTGAACCGCACGCAAACAGCTGAGGACTGCTGCGTTTAGCATATTATTGGAGCTCGTGGCTTTTCTGGCACCGCCGTTACGGCCGGATGCTGATCGACCCTGCGCTTTGTGGTTTAGTGGAACCTGCGGCACAGTTGAACTCATGTGACTTGAAGTATTCTAGCACAAGGGTTTATAGGAACCAATTTAGGTAGTACTGGACAACATATCTATTTACAAAAATAGCGGGTTATTGCGCAACTTTTTTGGGTGCAGCTTGTTGGGGAGCTTGAAAATAAAAAAGCCACTCAATCGAGTGACTTTAAATTCACGATGGTGGAGACGAGGGGGATCGAACCCCTGACCTCTTGACTGCCAGTCAAGCGCTCTCCCAGCTGAGCTACGCCCCCGTGACGGAGTGCTACTATAGGGGAAAGTCGCAGGTGTTGCAAGAGGGAATTTTGAGTTTGTTGCTCTGCTTAGGGGTTTTCCTCACGCACGGTATAAATAACCGATTGCTACTCCCTGGTGGACGGTTATTGTTGCTGTCCTTCTTACGACGTTGCTGATGCCGGTGTCGGCTAGTAAACCCAAGAAGGCGTGGTCTAGTTCCCACTCTAGGCCATGCTCGCTGACTACGGTGTTGGGGGCTATAGCGATAATGGAGAAGGTTTTGCCCTCGGAGCCCTCGATGGTCCACGATTCACCTGCGTGAAGAATACGGGCGACAACCTTGTCTTCCTCGACCCAGACGGGAGCATCCTCGTAACCGGCAAGCAAACCCAACACGCTCAGTGCCATGTCGGGGCGGCCGCCGGAGGCACAGGTCGCAATCACCTCGGCACCCGGCCAGCGACGACGAACGGAATCGAGCGACAGCGCCAGGTCGGTATAGTCCTTGTAGGGGTCATGGCGCTCTACTTCAAAGTCCTCGGCAGCATCCACCAGCGCGCGGCCGGCATCGCTCACGGTATCGGCGTCGCCTACGTAGACGTCGCAGCCCAGCCCGGCGCTCAGCAGCGCATCGAGCCCGCGGTCCACGGCCACAACGCGTTCGCACTCTCCCGCCAGCTGGCGCAGCAGATCCGCACTCGCCACCACGGGCGAGCCGCAGACCACTAATACCTTGTCCGACACAGCCCTCGCCTACCCCTCAAACTCCAACACGCGGGCCAGATCCAGCTCCTCGTAGCTATCGATAAAGATCTCGCAGTTGGCACGAACCTCGTCGCGCTCCATGCGCCCATGCGGGTCATAGATACCAACGCGCTTAAAGCCAGCGGCGCCTGAGCTCTTAAGGCCAAAAACAGCGTCCTCAAATACCCAGGCGCGCTCAAACGCATGCCCATGGCGCTCCTCCAGACGGCTCAGCGCCAGCTCGTACACATCGGGGAACTGCTTGGACCGTCCGGCCTCACCCGTCGTCGTAACAAACTCCATGTAGCGATCGAGTCCGGCGCCGGCAAGCGCAGACCCGACCAGCTCGGCCGGCGTAGAAGTAGCCACACACATGGCGATGCCGGCCGCCTTCGCCTGCTCCAAAAATGCCAGCAGCCCATCGCGCGGCGGCACCTTGGAATAACCGTCGATAAGGATTTCACTCAGCTCGCGATACAGCTCCTCGCCATCCGTGCCAATACCCCACGTGTCGTGGTAGGCCTGGCACTCGTCCTCGAGCGAAAGATGCTCAAATTGGGCAAAATCGTCCACGGTCACATCTATCCCATGGCGGTGCAATAACTCGGGCTGCGAATAAGCCCAAACGGGGGTGCTATTAACCAGCGTGCCGTCGCAATCGAAAATAAAAGCAACCTTGGGAGCGGCGGTATGGGACATAAACGTACCTTTCGATATCAAATAGTAAACATCCTGCTAAAAACGTTTTACCAAACGTCAGACAGACAATTTTGAAACCCAAATTGATAAAACTGTCAAGAGTTTTACCACGGTAATTCTGCCAGTGGTATAAACATGTCGCTTACCGATTAAACGCCCCCGCAAATCCGCTTTCGTCCATAAAACTAACGTACAGGTGTTATCGTAGTTTCTGCCGAAAGTTCCACCGAGCACGCGAGGTGGAACGAATCACAGAAACTTCGCCGTCCCTTCGATTCGTGCAGCCTTGGACCTTTCGCATCTAGTCACCAAGGCAACACGCTGCCGCGTCATGATGGGATCAAACGTGAGCGATACAAAGCTAAAGCCAACGGCTAAAAAGCCCGCAACCCGTAAAGCCGCCCCGCACGCACCGGAGCTCACCAAGGACGATGTTTATCTGTTTGGCATTGGCACGTGGGAGCGCAGCTGGGAAAAGATGGGCGCGCACCCCGACACGCAGAACCGTACGCGCGGCTGGCGTTTTTGCGTTTGGGCGCCCGACGTAAAGAGTGTCCATGTCATTGGAGAATTTAACGACTGGGATGAGCAAGCAAACCCGCTGGTGCCCGTACATACGAGCGCTATTTGGGAAGGCTTTATTCCTGGCGCCGAGCAGGGCCAGCTCTATAAATATCTCATCGAGACCAACGAGGGCGAAAAGCTCTACAAGGCCGATCCATACGCCTTTAAGGCCGAGTGCCCTCCGGGTACCGCCAGCGTGCTGTGGACCCTCGATGGCTACAAGTGGAACGATGCCGCGTGGCTTAAGCGCCGCGCCAGCCACAATCACATGTCGCAGCCGCTTAACATCTACGAGGTGCATATTGGCTCGTGGAAGCGCCACGGCGACGCGCCGCAGGGCGAGCCCGACGAGTACGGCAACTATCCCGGCCCCATGGATCCCTTCCCCGCCCAGCGCGGCGAGTTCTACACCTACGACGACCTGTCGGTGGAGCTCGTGGACTACGTACGCGACATGGGCTACACGCACATCGAGGTCATGCCGCTCATGGAGCATCCCTTTGACGGCTCCTGGGGCTACCAGACGACCGGATACTACGCTGCCACGTCGCGCTACGGCAACCCGCAGCAGCTCATGCACTTTATCGATGCGTGCCACGAGGCGGGCATCGGCGTGATCATGGACTGGGTACCCGGCGGTTTTTGCGCCGACTCCCACGGCCTTGCCACCTTTAACGGCCACATGCTGTTTGAGCACGAGATTCACCCCAACTGGGGCACGCACAAGTTTGACTTCGCCCGCGGCGAGGTCCGCTCCTTCCTGGTCTCCAACGTGCTGTACTGGCTTGAGAACTTCCACGTGGACGGCATTCGCATGGACGGCGTGTCCAGCATGCTGTACCTCAACTTTGGCATCGACGATCCCGGCCAAAAGAAGTTCAACAAGTACGGAACCGAGGAGGACCTGGACGCCAGCGCGTTTATCCGTCAGGTCAACTGTGCCGTGGAGGCCCACTTCCCCGACGTGATGATGATGGCCGAGGAGTCCACCGCGTGGCCGCTCGTGACCTACCCGCCGCAGGACGGCGGCCTGGGCTTCCACTACAAGTGGGACATGGGCTGGATGAACGACACCCTGCACTACATGCAGACCGATTTTCCGTGGCGCCCCGGCAACCACGGCCTGCTCACGTTCTCCATCATGTACGCCTTTACCGAGAATTTCATCTGCCCGCTGAGCCATGACGAGGTCGTGCACGGCAAGTGTTCGCTCATCGGCCGCATGCCGGGCGACTGGTGGCGCCAGTTTGCCGGCCTGCGCACCCTGGCCTTCTACCAGATGACGCACCCCGGTGCCAAGCTCAACTTTATGGGCAACGAGATCGGCCAGTTTATTGAGTGGCGCTACTACGAGTCCATTCAGTGGTTCCTGACCGAGGAGTATGAGACTCACCGTCACCATCAGGCGTTTATCAAGGCGCTCAACCACCTGTACACCGCCGAACCCGCCCTCTACGAGCGCGGCTACACCGACGACGGTTTTACCTGGATCGACGCGGATAACTCCAAGCAGTCCATCGTGAGCTTTGTGCGTCAGGGCGAGGACGTCGATGACGACCTGGTGATCCTGATCAACTTTGACCCGGCGAGCTACGAGAGTTTCCGCGTGGGCGTGCCGCGCGAGGGTGACTGGGAGGTCATCTTCGATTCCGACCGTCCCGAGTTTGGCGGCAGCGGCTATGCCGGCGAGGAACCCTACACCTGCTCGAGCGAGCCCTATCCCTGGAACGGGCAGATGGACTCTATTGAGATTAAGGTGCCCGGCCTGGCAGGCGTGGTGCTTAAGCGCCGCGGTCCCAGCAGCTATAAGCCGCCCGTGGTTGAGGAGCCCAAGAAGGCAACGCGCAAGCGCACGTCCTCGGTAAAGCCCAAGGCCGCGGCCGCCAAGAAGGCTCCGGCTAAGGCGAAGGCTGCCAAGTCTGCCGCCAAGGCTCCGGCCAAGTCCACTGCGACCAAGAAGGCAGCCACCAAAAAGGCTGCTCCCAAGGCCAAGACAGCTGCTATTAAGGCTCCTGCCAAGAAAGCGTAACAAAGCCGTTACCACTGTAACTACCCGCCCCGCCGGGGCGTAGGATACAAGTCATAACCGTTCCGGGAGAAACATCCCCGGGGGAAAGGAACGTATGAATAAGATCTTCGACAACAAACAGGAGTTTACCGAGCTCTATCGCGATGCCGTCATGAGCATCAGTGGCAAGAGCATCGAGGCCGCCAGCGACCTCGACCGCTTTAACGCCCTGGCCAAGCTCGTGGCCGAGAAGGCCCGCACCGTTGCCACCAAGAGCGACGCCCGTGCCACCGCCGAGGGCAAGAAGCGTGTGTACTACTTCTCGATCGAGTTTTTGATCGGCCGCCTGCTCGACAACTATCTGCTCAACTTTGGCGTGCGCGACATGGTCGCCGAGGCGCTCGACGACATGGGCTTTGACCTGTCCGTCATCGAGAACCAGGAGCCCGATCCGGCGCTGGGCAACGGTGGTCTTGGCCGTCTGGCCGCGTGCTTCCTGGATTCCATGGCAGCTGAGGGCATTGCCGGCTACGGCAACGGCATGCGCTACCGCTACGGCCTGTTTAAGCAGGAGATCGTTAACGGCAGCCAGGTCGAGGCCACCGACGAGTGGCTCACCCACGGCTATCCCTGGGAGGTCCGCCGTCAGGACAAGGCCGTGACCATTAAGTTTGGTGGCCGCGTCGAGGGCTTTGAGGAGAACGGCCGCACATTCTACCGCACGGTGGACACGCAGGACATCCTGGCCGTCCCTTATGACATCCCCGTCGTGGGCTATGCCGGCGAGACTGTCAACAAGCTGCGCGTATGGGCCGCCGAGCCGGTCGAGGAGCACTTCGATCTGGAAGCCTTCAACCGCGGCGACTACGCCCTGGCAGACGCCGAGCGCGCCGAGGCCGAGGCCATCAGCGCCATCCTCTACCCCAACGACGCCGGCGAGCACGGTCGTCTGCTGCGTCTGAAGCAGGAATACCTGTTTGTTTCGGCCGGTATCTACAGCCTGCTCGACACCTTTGAGAAGGAGCACGGCGCTAACTGGGAGCTGCTACCGCAGTTTGTGGCCATCCACACCAACGACACGCACCCCGCCATGTGCGGCCCCGAGCTCATGCGTATCCTCATCGACGAGAAGAAGCTCGAGTGGGATGACGCCTGGAACATCGTGACGCAGGTCGTGAGCTACACCAACCACACCATCCTGCCCGAGGCCCTGGAGAAGTGGCCCATCGGCACGTTCTCCAAGCTCCTCCCCCGCGTGTACCAGATCATCGACGAGATCAGCCGTCGTTGGCACGAGTCGTTCGACACCACGAAGGAGGGCTGGCAGGAGCGTCTGCGCCAGACCGCCATCTTGTGGGACGGCGAGATTCGCATGGCCAACCTGTCTGTGATCTGCAGCCACAGCGTCAACGGCGTGGCCAAGATCCACTCCGACATCATCAAGAACATCGTGCTCAAGGACTTCTATGCCCTGACGCCCGAAAAGTTCAACAACAAGACCAACGGCATCTCGCACCGTCGCTTCTTTGCCGAGGCCAACCCCACCTATGCCAAGCTCGTTACCGAGGCTATTGGCGATGGCTGGCTGAAGGACGCCTTTGAGCTGGAGAAGCTCAAGGAGTTCCAGAACGACACCGAGTTCCTGAAGGCCGTAGGTGCCTCCAAGCGCGCCAACAAGGAGCGTCTGGCCGCCTACGTTAAGGCCGAGACCGGTCTGGACATCGACCCCAACACCGTCTTCGATGTCCAGGTAAAGCGCTTCCACGCCTACAAGCGCCAGCTCATGAACATCATGAAGGTGATGGACATCTACAACCGTCGCATCGCCGATCCCAACTTCCACGTGACGCCGACGACCTTCATCTTTAGCGGCAAGGCCGCCTCGAGCTACACCTTTGCCAAGGAGACCATCCGCCTCATTAACTCCGTGGCCGAGGTCATCAACAACGACCCGCGCGTCAACGAGGTCATGAAGGTCTGCTTTATCCCTAACTTCCGCGTGAGCAACGCCCAGCTCATCTACCCTGCCGCCGAGATCTCGGAGCAGATCTCCACGGCCGGCAAGGAGGCCTCGGGCACGTCCAACATGAAGCTCATGATGAACGGCGCCATTACGCTGGGCACCCTCGACGGCGCCAACATCGAGATCGCCGATCTGGCCGGCCGCGAGAACGAGGCCATCTTTGGTCTGACCGCTACCGAGGTCGAGCAGCTTTGGGCATCGAACAGCTACTTTGCGTGGGATACGCTCAACAACGATCGCGAGCGTCTGGGCCGCGTGATGGACGAGCTCAAGGACAACACCTTTGCGGGTCTGTCGGGCAACTTCGAGAGCATCTACAACGAGCTCATGAACAACAACGACCCCGACTTGGTCATGGCCGACTTCCGCAGCTACGTGGATGCGTGGGAGAAACTCACGAACAGCTACGGCGACCAGGAGACCTGGAACCGCAAGGCACTGCTCAACACCGCCTCGAGCGGCTGGTTCTCGAGCGACCGCACCATTCGCGAGTACCGCGACGAGATCTGGCACGCGTAAAGCGCGCGAGCTCCCCTATGCCAGCACGGCATTACTCGACGGGTGTGACGTTGCGCCGCGCCCGTCGCTAATGGGTTTAGGAACATCGATGACAGAAGGAGAAATCGATGAGTAAGAAAGAATGCATCGCGATGCTCCTCGCAGGAGGACAGGGCAGCCGATTGGGGGCACTCACCCAAAAGATCGCCAAGCCGGCGGTTAGCTTTGGTGGTAAGTTCCGCATTATCGACTTCTCGCTCTCCAACTGCTCCAACTCGGGCATCGACACGGTGGGCGTTCTGACGCAGTATCGCCCCTATCTGCTGCATGCCTACGTGGGCTCCGGCGAGGCGTGGGATCTGGACAGCCGTGACGGCGGCGTTTCGATCCTGCCGCCGTACGAGACGCAGACCGGCGGCGCTTGGTATGCGGGCACGGCCGACGCCATTACGCAGAACCTGGACTACATCAAGGCCAACGACCCCAAGTACGTCCTGATTCTTTCGGGCGATCACCTGTATCGCATGGACTACCGCAAGATGCTCAAGACACACATTGAGAACAACGCCGACCTCACGGTGAGCGTTATGCCCGTGCCTTGGGAGGAGGCCAGCCGCTTTGGCATCCTGACCACCGATCCCGAGGACGGCCGCATCACCAAGTTCACCGAGAAGCCCGATAAGCCCGATTCGAACCTCGCCTCCATGGGCATCTACATCTTCTCGGCCGACGTGCTGATCGAGGCGCTCGAGGAGGACGCTCTGGACCAGCGCTCGAGCCACGACTTTGGCAAGGACATCATCCCCAAGCTGCTCGGCGAGGGCAAGCGCCTGTACAGCTACGAGTTCCACGGCTTTTGGAAGGACGTCGGCACCATCGCCAGCTTCCACGAGACCTCGATGGACCTGCTGGGCAACAACCCCGAGTTCGATCTGTTCGACAAGCACTTCCCCATCATGTCCAACATCACCACGCGTCCGCCGCACTACATTGGCCCGGATGGTCGCCTGGACGACTGCCTGGTCTCCAACGGCTGCAAGATCTATGGCACCGCTCGCCACTCGATCCTTTCGACCGATGTCATCATCGAGGAGCGCGCCGTGGTCGAGGACTCCGTGCTGCTGCCGGGTGCGCACGTTAAGAGCGGCGCGCATATCTGCCGCGCTATTTTGGGCGAGAACTCCACGGTCGAAGAGGGCGTGAAGCTCGGCTCTGTCGATACCACCAAGGATACGGCCGTCGTTGGAAATGACGTCGTTATCGGGAAGGGGGAATGATCCGATGATCAATCGCAAGGCCATCGGTTATATCACCGCAAACTACTCTTCGACCTACGGCAGCGTGCTGCTCAAGGACCGCCCCATCGCGTCCGTCCCGTTTTTGGGCCGCTACCGCCTGATCGACTTCCCGCTGTCCAACATGATGAATGCCGGCATCAAGACCGTCGGCGTCGTCATGCCGGGCAACTACCGCTCGCTGATCGACCACGTTGGCTCGGGCAAGGACTGGGGCTTGGACCGCAAGAAGGGCGGCCTGTTCATGGTGCCCGGCAACGCGTATGGCACCACCAAGGGCGGCATGCGCTTCCTGCTGCGCGACATCATCTCCAACAAGACGCTGTTCCAGCGCTCGGACAAGCCCTATGTTGTGATGATGGGCACCAATATCATTTTTAACATGGACCTCAACACCATCATCGACGCACACGAGAACTCCGGTGCCCAGATGACCGTGGTGTACTGCAAGGCCACGCGCAACGTCGATGACGAGACCAAGCTGCAGATCAACGAGAATGGCCGCCTGACGGGCGTGAGCGCCGGCGTCGTGTACGGCGACAACGCCTCTATGGACTGCTGCATCGTCAACCGCGAGACGTTGCTCGAGATCATCGATCACTACCAGGCCGCCGACTATCTGGACCTGCTCGAGGCACTCCAGGGCGACTTTGGCAACATCGACGTGTGCAGCTACGAGTACAAGGGCGAGGTCGTGGGCGTGTTTAGCGAGAAGTCGCTGTATCGCCGCAGCATGGACCTGCTCGACCAGACCGTGGCCGACCAGCTCTTCGACCCCGAGCGTCCGATCCTGACCAAGGCTCACGACGTGCCGCCTTCGCGCTACGCGACCGGCAGCCACGCTTGCAACTCGATCATCTCGGCCGGCTGCATCATCAAGGGCACCGTGCGCAACTCGATTCTGTCTCGCGGCGTCGTGGTAGAGGAAGGCGCCTCGGTGACCAACTCGATCATCAACCAGAGCTGCATCATCAAGAGCGGCGCTCGCGTTGAGAACGCCATCCTGGACAAGAACAACGTGGTTCCCACCAACACCGAGCTTCGCGGCACACCCGAGAACATCCTGGTGCTGGGCAAGGCTCCGTTAACTTCCGATACCACCATCGTACGTTAACGTTGGCACCGCAACATCGCTCGTAACATGTAGAATAGCCGCCCGGTTTGCGCCAGGCGGCTATTCTCGAATTGCAACATGGGAGACAATATGGCTGATTCCAGCAAAAAGATGCAGATCGTGTTTGCCTCGGCCGAGTGCGCGCCGTTTGTGAAGACCGGTGGCCTGGGCGACGTAGCGGGCTCGCTGCCCGCGGCGCTTGTGCGCGCCGGCGCCGAAGTCATCGTGATGGTGCCCAAGTACGCCACCATCAAGGACGAGTATAAGGAGCAGATGGAGCACTTCTCCGACTTTTACGTGAGCCTGGGCTGGCGCAATGAGTACTGTGGACTCGAGAAGCTCGAGCACGACGGCGTCACCTATATGTTCATCGACAACGAGCGCTACTTTGCGCGCGACTATCCGTACGGCTTCTTTGACGACGGCGAGCGTTTTGCGTTTTTCTCCAAGGCCATCACCGAGAGCCTGCAGCACCTGCCGGCCGGCTTTGAGTGCGACATCTTGCACTGCAACGACTGGCAGACGGCGCTGGCTCCCGTGTTTTTGCGCGAGTTTTACCAGGGCCTTCCGCTGTATGACCGCGTCAAGACCGTGTTCTCGATCCACAATGTGGCGTTCCAGGGCCAGTTTAGCGACACCGTGATGGAGGACATCCTGGGTGTGGCGCATATTCCGGCGGCCGCCTCGCAGCTGCGTTGCGACGCCTGCAGCATCAACTACATGCTGGGCGCGCTGCGCTATGCCGACGCCATCACCACGGTGAGCCCCACCTATGCCAACGAGATCCAGACGCCCGAATTTGGCGAGGGCCTGGACGGCGTTCTGCGCGAGCGTTCGTACGCGCTGCAGGGCATTTTGAATGGCATCGACGTCGCGGGCTTTGACCCGGCGACCGACAAGCGCATTGCCGCCAACTACACCGTGGAGGACCGTTCCGGCAAGGCCGTATGCAAGGCCAAGCTGCAGGAAGAGCTGGGGCTCGAGGTTCGCGACGACCGTCCGCTCATGGTCATGGTCACGCGTCTGACGCGCCAGAAGGGCCTAGACCTGGTCATGTACGCGCTCGACCGCATTCTGGCCGGCGGCGTGCAGGTGGCGGTGCTGGGCACCGGCGACCGCGACTACGAGGACGGCCTGCGCTACTTCCAGGACAAGTACCCCGGCACCATGGCGGCGCGCATCGAGTTCGATCCGGCACTGTCGCAGCGCATGTATGCTGCCGCCGACATGTTCCTGATGCCTTCGAAGTTTGAGCCCTGCGGTCTGTCGCAGATCATCGCCATGCGCTACGGCACCCTGCCCATCGTGCGCGAGACCGGCGGCCTAAAGGACACCGTGATCCCGTACAATGAGTTTACCGGCGAGGGCACGGGCTTCTCGTTTAGTAACTTTAACGGCGACGAGATGGGCGACGTCGTGTTCCGCGCGGCACGCCTGTTCTGGGACAACCGCGAGGCCTGGGATCAGCTGGTCACGCAGGCCATGAGCCAGGACTTTAGCTGGACGCGCTCGGCCGATAAGTATCTGGACCTGTACTTCTTTATGCATCCAGAGATTGAAAGGCCGACGGCGGTTGTCGACGAGTCTGAGGCTGTTGCTGAGTCGGAGCCCAAGGCCGAGGAGAAGCCGGTTGAAGCTGAGCCCGCAAAGGCCGAGCCTGAGGTGAAGGCTGAGGTTGCTCCTGAGGCAGAGGCCGAGGTCAAGCCCGCTGCAAAGCCCGCAGCTAAGAAGACCACGACTCGTAAGACGACGGCCAAGAAGGCTACGACAACCAAGGCTGCCGCTACCAAGACCGCCGCAGCAAAGACGACTGCTTCCAAGGCAACGACCACGCGCAAGCGCACGACCGCCACTGCCAAGAAAGCCGCCGATGTCGAGGCTGCTCCCGAGGTAAAGGCCGAAGTCGCCGAGGCCAAGCCGGCCGCCAAGGCTCCGGCAAAGACCGCTGCCAAAAAGACGACCACGACCGCCAAGAAGTCAACGGCGGCCAAGAAGACCACGGCAACCAAGTCGACGACCGCGAAGGCCGCCACGACCAAGGCAGCCGCAAAGCCGGCCGCCAAAGTCGAGGAGACGCCTGCCGAGTCCAAGGCGGAGGCAACCGTCGAGTCCAAGTCCCCTGCCAAGACCACCACGCGCAAGCGCGCCACGACGACGGCCAAAAAGACCACGACAAAGGCCGCAGCTACCAAGGCAGAGGCTAAGCCTGCTGCTGCCAAAGTGGAGCCCAAGGCCGAGGTAAAGGCCAAGCCCGAGCCCGCCAAGGAGACTCCGGTCTCCCCCGCCGCTCCGGCAGAGAAAAAGGCCCCATCCAAGAAGACGTCCGTCCGCAAGGCAACGGCCACCCGCAAGCGCCGCTAGTCCGAACGATTAAAACTTAATCCTCAACGCAAAAGAGGGCACCTGGTGAGGGTGCCCTCTTCTTGATTGAACTTCTGTATTAAAAAGAGGGCCGGTTTACTACGACAAAATGGCTCCGGCTGACCACGGCGAGTAATCTACGAAATTGACAACGCTTCTACCTGCGGTTTTAATATCACAAAAATGACCGTGGTTGGGATCATTCGATTCGTCGTAGTAAACCGGAGTACTTTTGTTTGGCTAAAAATAATATCAGTCTAGGCTTTTTTGAATATCGCGATAATTTGGATGGTAAAACGATTTTCTAGGACAACCGTTCGCCGATGGTAAACGGATGTTGTTTATACAGCCTGTGTACAACAGATATACTTACATCCTGTGCGTAAAGCCCATGGCCAGCAGGCCGTGATTCTATTGAACTGGACCGTACTATGAGATTGATACACAACAGCCGTCTGCCGCAGTTTCGCACTCCGTTTGGCGCTGTGACCACAGGAACAACCCTCTCGCTCTCCGTGATTCTGGAGGACGCCGATCCCGCGCAGGCCACGCTTACGCTGCGCACCTGGGTCGATGAGATCGGTGAGTCTCGGTATCCCATGACGCACGAGGGCGACGGCATATTTAGCGTAGAGCTCAAGTGCACCGAGCCCTGTCTTATCTGGTACAGCTTTATCTGCAATATCGATGGCCAGCCCGAGGTTCGCCTGGGCGCACCACAGGGCCGCACCGGCGGCGAAGGCGTAACCTACGATTACGCCGAGGTGCCGTCATTCCAGGTCACCGTCTACAAGCACCGCGAAGTTCGACCCGAGTGGTACGAACGCGGCATGGTCTACCAGATCTTCCCCGATCGCTATGCCCGCGACGAGCACTGGCGCGAGCGCACGCTGGCCGAGGTCGAAAAACCGCGCAACGGAATCCAGCGCCGCATGGTCGAGGACTGGAACGAGCCGCCAGTGTACGAGCGCGCCGAGGACGGCTCCATCAAGACCTGGGACTTTTACGGCGGATCGCTCAAGGGTATCCAGGAAGACCTGCCTCGCATCGCCGAGCTGGGCTTTACAGCCATCTACCTCAACCCCATTTTTGAAGCCGCGAGCAACCACCGCTACGACACCGCAGATTACACCAATATCGATCCGATTCTGGGCACCGAGCAGGACTTTACCGAGCTGTGCGAGGCGGCCGAGAAGCTGGGCATTTCCATCATTCTGGACGGTGTTTTCAACCACACGGGCGACGATTCGATCTACTTCAACCGCTACGGCAACTACCCCGGCGTGGGCGCGTGGCAGAGCGAGGATTCGCCGTGGCGCGATGCGTTTTATTTCCACGAGGACGGCTCGTACGACTGCTGGTGGGGCGTGGGCAATATGCCCGCCATCAATGAGAGCTCCGAACTGGTACGCGAGCGGCTCCTGGGCAAGGACGGCGTCATTCGTAAATGGCTGCGCGCCGGCGCTCACGGCTGGCGCCTGGATGTGGCCGACGAGCTTTCCGATGATTTCCTGGCCGAGATCAAAAAGGCCGTGCTCGCCGAGAAGCCTGACGCACTGCTGCTCGGCGAGGTCTGGGAAGACGCCTCCAACAAGATAAGCTACGGCCATCTGCGTCGCTATCTGCAAGGCTCCGAGCTCGACTCGGCCATGGATTACCCCTTCCGCGACATGGTCATTGGCTTTTTGATGGGCTACAAAAACGCCTACCAGGCAGCCGAGGATATCGAAACCCTGCGCGAGAATTATCCGCGCGAAGCCCTGTCCTGCGCGCTCAACCTACTGTCGAGCCACGACCGTCCTCGCATTATCTCGGTGCTCGGCGGCGGCCCCGACGAGTCGCAGCTGCCCGAGAGTGAGCGCAGCAAATGGCGCCTGGACGAGAACGCGATGGGCCTGGCCAAGAGCCGCTTTTGGCTGGCGACGCTCATGCAGATGACGTTCCCGGGCGTTCCCTCAATCTATTACGGTGACGAGTACGGCTTGGAGGGTCTCACGGATCCGGGCAATCGCCGCACCATGCCGACCAAGGAATACCTGCACGACTTCGATACGTTCGCGATCGTCAAGAATGCCTCGGCCGTGCGCCGCGCGCTGCCGTTTATGATCGATGGCGAGATCAAGGCCTTCGCGCTCAATGACGAGGTGCTGGCCTACAACCGTACCGGTAAAGACGGCGAGTCCGCGACAGTCATCATCAACCGCAGCCTGCGCAATTCGCATCGTGTGACGATTCCGGCGCTCGGCGAATGCGCGAGCGATGTTATTAGCGGTCACGAGTGCGAGATCCACAACGGCACGGTCACGCTCGATCTTTATCCGCTGGGCTCGTCGATCATCTATCACCATGCCGAGCAGCGCCTGCAGGAGCCGCTCGATCACGGTGCGGGTGTTGTGTGTCATATCACATCGGTGCCGACCGACGACGGCAAGCCCGGTACAATCGGCGCGCCCACGCGTCGCTTTATCGACCATCTGGCCGCCATGGGCATGCGCTACTGGCAGGTTCTCCCCGTCAACCCCACGGACTTCTTCCGCTCCCCTTACGCTGGTCCTTCGGCCTTTGCAGGCAATATCGACCTGCTACCCGAGAGCCACGAGGAGCTGGCAGCTGACTTTGAGACTTGGAAGACCCGCGGCGGCGAGGATGCCGACCCACTGTACACCGCGTTTAAACATCGCAATGCCGATTGGCTCGAGAAATACTGCGTCTACATGGCCGTTAAGAAGTACTTTGAGGGCGAGTCGCGCCATGATTGGCCGGCAGATGTCGCGCGCTACAACGAGCATCTGATCGACGACAAGCGCTTCCACGACGAGGCCGAGCTTCAGGCGTACATGCAGTACCGCTTTGACCTAGCTTGGTGCGAGCTCATGAACTATGCGCACAAGAAGGGCATCGAGGTCATCGGCGATATTCCTATGTACGTGTCCGACGATTCGGCAGACGCGTGGAGCGAACCCGAGAACTTCTGGCTGTCCGATACCGGCAAGGCGATTGAGATTTCCGGTGCGCCGCCCGACAACTTTGCGCCCGAGGGCCAGGTGTGGGGCAACCCGACGTTCCGTTGGGACCACATGAAGCAGAACGGCTATAGCTGGTGGATGGATCGCCTGCGTCGTGCGTTTTCACTCTACGACCGTGTGCGTCTGGATCACTTCTTGGGCTTCCACAGCTACTTTAGTATCCCCGCAGGCAAGGCTTGCGCCGAGGGTCGCTGGCTGGCGGGCCCGGGCAAGGACCTGTTCCAGACGGCCTACGACGAGCTGGGTCCGCTCAACTTTATTGCTGAGGACCTGGGCTATTTGACGCCTGGTGTTCGCGCGATGGCTTCGACCTGTGGTTTCCCCGGCATGGACGTACTGGAGTTTAGCAACTACGACGTTCGCTGCGGAATTCATCCCACACCGGGCAAGATCCTGTACACCTCGACGCACGACACCTCGACGCTTGCCGGCTGGTGCACGCGCTCCTTTGCGGGCGGCGACGAGCCGAGCGGCATTGCATTGGCAGGCGAGCTCATGGGCAACGCCTTGGCCAGCGATGCTCCGCTCGTTATGATGCCGCTGCAGGACGTGCTAGGGCTGGGCGACGATGCACGCATGAACGTACCGGGCGTGGCCACGGGCAACTGGACATGGCAGGCTGACGAGGCCGACGTTGCGGCAGCCGAGGAGAAAACTGCGAAGCTCCTGCGCAACACTCATAGATTCTGGGGCGAAGCGTGATAAAAACCCCCGATATAGGGTACAGTTACTGCTGTTTGAATTTTTGCGGGCAGAGCGATCTGCCCGCTTTGTGCTGAAAAGGAAGTATTATGGCGCGCTACGATTACAAGTGCACGAGCTGCGGCAACGTGTTTGAGGTTGAGCACCCCATGTCCGAGACGCCCGAGGTCGTATGCCCCAGCTGCGGCGCCCCGGCATCCAAGACGTTCTCGGCCAGCGGCATTAAATTTGAGGGCAGCGGTTTCTACAACACCGATCAACGAAGCGGCGGCTCCAGTACCAACGCCACCAGTGGCTGCTGCGCCAACTGCCCGCATAGCCACTAGCGACAAGCGGTCCCGCCACCCAGGTTTCCCTATGAGTTGCGGTGAAATAGTTCCTGAATCAGCCCATCCAACGGCCAAACGGGAACTATTTCACCGCAACTTTTCTTTAGATCGGATTTCGGGCTGATTCTAAGTTTGTAGCTTTTCAAAACTTTGCCGGATTACGGGGCTGAATTGACAACCTCTATCCATTCCGGTAATTTGCAAATTTCAACAAGCCATCTACCTGCGGTTTTATTTAGACCATTTTTGCTGTGGTCGGGCATCACCAATCTAGCCCCGTAATCCGCCCTACTTTTGATAGCAGCAAGTATGAAACAGAGCTGTTTTCACACTCTTTACCGCTATTGCGATCTCCGCTCGCATGACCTTCTGAGTTGCGGTGAAATAAGGACTGTTTGGCAGTTAGAAGCCGCTATTCAATCCCTATTTCACCGCAACATAGTAGTTACTTGCGGACCAGCCTGGCGCAGAAGTGGCCGTCGTAGGAGTCGGCGTTTACCGGCACGCTTTGGAAGAGGCCTCGATCGTTCTGGCGTACGGATACGAGCTTCTTGGCCTGGTCGAACTCGGGGAGTTGCAGAATCTGTGCCTCGGAAAGCGGTGCCACGCTAAAGCCGGCACCCTCGGGAGAAGCAAGGAAAGCATCCACCACCTGCGTGTTCTCCTCGTCGAAGACGGAGCACGTCGCATAGATGAGCTCGCCGCCGGCAGCCACGCGCGCGGCAGCTTCCTTGAGCATCGTCAGCTGCAGTTTGGGCAGCTCAACCGTCACGTCCTTTTCGGTCAGGCGCCACGGGATCTCGGGATGACGACGCATGGTGCCGGTGCCCGAGCACGGCGCATCGATAAAAACCGTGTCGAACTTAACCGGCTCACCAAGCATGGCATCAAACGATGTGAGCACCTCATCAAGCTCGCAGGCATCACCCGAAACCGTACGAACGCCCTGAATACCGGCCTTATGCAGGCGAGCGAGATTCAGATCACACTTGCGATCATGCAGATCGAGCGCCGTATGCTGACGCTCATAGCCCGCACGTTTGGCCTGGCACATCATCACATAGGTCTTGGTGCCGCGACCGGCACCAATCTCAAGGCAGCTTCCAGGGCGCGTGGCAGCCGTGGCGATGAGCTGGGCGTTAAGATCCGAGGCCACGGCAGCAGCGCGTTCAAATACGCCAGACGCAACCGTAACCTGAGCATCGACAGGCGCATGACAACCCGGGAACACTGGTGCCACAAGCTGGGAGATAAACGGATCGGGCTTGTTCGCAAAGGCGTTCTCATGCAGGGCCAGCGGCGCGGGGGCCAGATTGCCAGCAAAGTTGAGCGCACCCTCTGGGGTATCGAACGAGGCCATAATACGAGCGCAAAGCCAACGCGGCAGACCCATCAGGCGCGACAGGCGAACCAAGCGTCGCTCAGACTCATCTACATCGGACGCAGTGGCAAAGTCCTCAACGTTGTCCGCGACCTTATGGAGCACGGCATTGGCCAAACCGGCGGCAGACTTAGCTCCGCTGCGCACCAGCTCAACGCCCTGACTCACCGCAACGCGGCCAGGCGTATGCAAATAGAGCATCTCGAAGGCCGAGATACGAAGCGCCATGCGAACACGCGGCGCAACCTTTTTAGGCTTATCGAGAAACTGATCGAGCAGTTCGTCCAAAATACCCTGCGTGGCGGCCACACCAAGCGCCAAACGAGCTGCAAAAGCGGAATCGCGCTGGTCAATAGCCTTGGCCGATGCGCGAGAGGACAACACGTCGCGCGCATACATGCCGCGGCGATCGGCCTCCATCAGCACATCGAGTGCAAGCTTGCGCGCGGGAGACAGCTTGCTCATGACAAAACACCCCAGATAAGATCGGCGCCTTGCAGGCCGGCAGCCCAAGCAGTAGCGGCCATGGCACGCTTGCCATCGGGCTTAACCTCGAGCAGTTCAACCGCACCATCGGAAAGGCCAAGGAAAACACGCTTATTCTTAACGTCAACGCCGCCCTTGCCAAGCGAAACATCGGCCAGCGCAGCATCGAGCACACGCACGCTCTTGCCGGCAATCACGCAACGAGCAGGCGCGGTATCGGATGAGGCCAGCACATGGCGCACGCAATCGAGCGCAGCCATCTGCGGATCCAGACGCATCTCCAGCTTAGAAATCTTGGCAGCATGAGTGACGAGCGACTCATCCTGCTCAGTCCACACGGCGGTGCCATCGGCAAGAGAAGGAAGCGTATCGGCAAGCAGTTTACCGCCCAGCTCGCCAAGCTCCATAGTCAGTGCCTCGGCATGCTTACCTGCAACCGACGTGGAAGCCTGAGCACAATAAGCACCAGTATCCACGCCATGCCCAATACGCATAATGGAAACGCCAGCAACCTCATCACCAGCAAGAATGGCACGCTGAATAGGAGCAGCCCCACGCCAACGAGGCAGCAAGGAAGCATGAACATTCACAATGCCGAGCGGCGCCATATGCAGCACCTCATCAGGCAAAATGCAGCCATAGGCAGCCACACAGAAAATGTCAGCCTGGGCAGCCTGAAGCGCCTCAACAACCTCGGCCGTCATACGATTAGCCTCAACAACCGGCAACCCCAGCTCAAGCGCCTTAGCCTTAACAGGAGAAGGCTCAAGCTTCTTACCACGCCCACGAACAGCATCAGGACGAGTAATAACAAGCGCAATCTCATTCCCAGCCGCAACAAGCGAAACCAGCGAAGGCACAGAAAAATCCGGCGTACCCATAAACACAATACGCATAAAAGTTAGTCTCCTCTCAACCAAAGCCGAGACGGCTACAAAGAACACCGGAAAGCCAAGTACCAAGCCTATCCGCAAGAACAATTCAACAAGAACAAATATACCCAAAACCAAAGAAAGAGCCGCATAAAAGCAGCCCTCTCTCAACAAAGACTATCAGCGAAGACGCCCCTCCCTGGCCCAACGGCACCCGGGCGAAACGAAGAGCGACAACGTAGTCCCTGGGATGGGGCCCACACATATCCTCCCGCGCGCAGTTTCGCAGCGCAGCGAGAATGTTTGAGCACGGGATGATATGTGTGGGCCCCATCCCAGGGACGGACAATTAACCTATTCGGTCTCGCCCGGTCGAGCGCCGCGGGCCAGGGCGTCCTGGTACTCCTTGACTGCCTTGATCCTCTGCATGGGCTTCAGTCGCTCGAACATAGTGTTGCCGTGCAGGTGATCGATCTCGTGCTGCAGACAAACGCAGAACAGATCGCCCGAGGCCTCGTAGCGAATCAGGTTGGCATCCAGGTCGTACGCCTCGACGACGACATGATCGGGACGCTCGATCTCGCAGCTAATGCCAGGAATGGAAAGGCAACCCTCGCTAAAGGGCACCAGATGGTCGCTCTGCTCAACAATGACGGGATTGATGAGCACGTACGGATCGTAGTCGTTCTTGTCGCTGTAGTCGCAGTCGATGGTGACAAGCTGAATGAGCTCGCCGATCTGCGGGGCAGCCAGGCCGCAACCGCCGTTCTCGAACATCATCTTCTTCATCTTCTCGGCAAGCGCCTCGATCGCCGGAGTGATCTCCTCGATGACAGCGCACTCCTGGCGCAGACGAGGGTCGGGCGACAGTACGATTCCGTTGGCTTCCATGGCCATCCTTTCGGGTTGTTACATCAAATCATAGGCATCGACGTCAACGCTCACGCTCACGCCGCGCGCAGAGCCCACCTCTTTGAGGCAGGCGTCGATATCATCAGAAATATGGTACCCCACGGGCGACTTCACAAGCAGATGGAAGCGGTAACGGTCCTTGGCTCTCTCGATTACACACGAAGCCGGGCCCAGCACCTGCGGCACGGCACTCCCCGCCCGCAAAAAGTCGGGCGCGGCAGCATGCCAACGGCGCTTGAGGAGCTTTGCAATGCGCCCGATGTAGTCCTGCGCTTCGTCTCGGTTCGCCGACCACACCAAGATGTTGACCAGGCGAACAAACGGCGGGTACAGCGCGTCGCGGCGCTGGTCCAGGTCGTAGTCGGTAAAGATCGAACGGTCATGCTCAGCGACGGCGCGAATGACCGGGTCCTCGGGCAGGTAGGTCTGGATGATGACCTCGCCGGGGCGATCACCACGACCGGCACGGCCGGCGACTTGCTCAAGCAGATCGTAGGCGCGCTCCCCTGCGCGGAAGTCCGGCAGCTTGAGGGCGAAGTCGGCATTGACCACGCCCACGAGCGTGACCTCGGGAAAGTCGAGACCTTTTGCGATCATTTGGGTGCCCAGCAACACGGCGCAATCCGCCGCATCGAACTGCTCGAGCAGCTTTTTGTGCGCATCCTTGCCGCGCGTGGAATCGGCATCCATGCGAATAATGGCGACATCCTCGGGAAGCATCTGGTGCAGTGCGTCCTCGATCTGCTGCGTGCCCAGACCCATTTTTGCCAGGTAGCGACTGCCACATTTGGGGCAACGGCTCGTGGCCGCCGGATAGGGCTGCACGCGCCAGGACGATCCGCAAGTGTGACACTGCAGCGTGTGCGTGCGCTCGTGATACGTAAGCGCGGTGGAGCAGTGATTGCAGGTGGGGACGCATCCGCACTCGCGGCACATCAAGAACGGCGCAAAGCCACGGCGGTTGTGCAACAGCACGGCCTTTTCGCGGCGCTCGACCACGCGTTCCAAGCCTTCCATCAGCGGTTTTGAGAACATGGAGCGGCTGCCATGCGAGAACTCGCGGCGCAGGTCGGCGACCCGAACCGTAGGCAGCACAGCGTGTCCCGGGCGCTCGGGCATCTCGACGCGCGTCCAGGTGGAACCGTTATACGTGCCGCAGCGGCAACGGTCGAGGGCCTCGGCAGAAGGCGTGGCGGAGCCCAACACGAGCGGGCAGCGGTAGCGTCGCGCCATCTCGGCCGCCACCTCGCGCGCGTGGTAGCGCGGACTGGAGCCCTGCTTGTAACTAGTCTCGTGCTCCTCGTCGATGATGATGAGACCAAGGTCGCTGAGCGGACAAAAGAGCGCCGAGCGGGCGCCGACGACCACGCGGGCCGCACCGCTGGCGACCATATCCCACTGGTCCAGACGCTCGCCGGCCGAAAGGCGCGAATGGAACACGGCAACCGTCTCGCCAAAGCGCGAGCGAAAGCGGCCGACGGTCTGGGCCGTCAGTGAGATCTCGGGCACCAGAACGCATGCCGAACGGCCGGCGGCCAGCACGCGCTCAATCGCCGAAAGGTAAACCTCGGTTTTGCCGGAGCCGGTGACGCCGTCGACCAGCACCACGTCGCCATGAGCGTCCAGACGGGCGCGCTCAATCTGCGCGAGCGCCTGCTGCTGGCCATTGGTTAGCGCGACCGGCGCCTTGCCGCTTGCCGAAGACAGTGTGGTCTGCTCGCTGCAGCCACGCCAGGCGCGACGCTCCTCCACCACCACGACGCCGCGCTTTTCGAGCGCCTTGATGGTCGCCGACATGCTGTTATAGAGCAGGTTGAGGTCGCGCGTTGTGACCGGGCCGCACTGTAGTGCCTCGATGAGCTGACGCTGGCGGACCGCCGTTTTGGGAGGCGTATAGTCGAAGCCCTCGGGCGTGAGCATGACCCAGCGGTTTTGGATGGGTTTGACGGCGGGGCGCTCAACGGCCCACACGCCGTCGTCGCCCTTGACCACGCGCGGGCTTCCGCCCGGAGGCAAGAACAGGCGCAGGCACTCGGAAAGCGTCGCAACATACTCGCGGCTCATCCAACGTGCAATACGGGCGGACTCGGCGCCAAAGAGCGGTTTGCTGAGGATAGTCTCGATGGGCTTGATGCGAGCGGTGTCGAGGGTAATGTTGCCTTGCAAGTCGCCCAGTTCGGGCGCAATATCGACGATATAGCCTGCGGCGGCACGGTTGCCAAAGTGGACCAGAACCGTCGATCCGACCTGGGCCTCGCTCGCAAGGGACTCAGGAATGCCGTAAGCAAACGGTTCGGACAGCGCACGGGTGGGGATGTCGAGAACCACGCTCGTGTAGGCGGCAATGGGCTCAGGTGAAGGCTCGGGCTTGGCCAGGGCAGCACCGGATGCCGGCGCCGCCGGAGTCTCCTCCGGATCCGGCGAACCAAACAGCGAAAGTTGCTCGGCCATGGCCCCAGCACCTCCCATCCCATTCGTCTACAGAAACAAGAACCCCGCTCAGGGTGAACGGGGCTCGGATACAAACGTTTGCGCAGCGATTACAGCGCCATCGTGCGGGCGCGATCGATGCGCGCCAGGCAGTCGTCGCGGCCGACGAGCGCCATGGTCTCGCCCAGCGGAGGGCTCACCATGTTGCCGCAGACGGCGACGCGCACGGCCTGGAACACCACGCGCTTCTTGAGGTCCATCTGCTCGGGCAGCGGCTCAAGCGCGGCGTCGATGTTGGCAGCCGTCCACTCGTTCACACCCTCGAGCGCGGCCTTGGCGGCATCAAGAATGGCACCCATGCCCTCCTTGGCCAGGCCCTTGTTGACGGACTTCTCGTCATACTCGAGCGTCTCGGCCGTAGCGAAAATGGGAGCGGCAACGGTCACGGCGTCGGCCGGCATCTTGGTGCGCGGCTTGACAATGGCGGCAAGCGCGTCGATCCAATCCTCGCCGTACTCGACATTACCCTCGATGAGACCCGCCTCGTGCAGCTCGGGGACCATGATCTCGTCGGCAAACTGAGCATCGGACATGCCGTTGATGTACTCGGCATTGACCCAGTCGAGCTTCTTGGGGTCGAAGGTCGCCGGGTTCTTGGAGATGCGGTCGAGCGAGAACTTGCTGGCCAGGACATCGCGCGGGATGATCGTGGTCTCGCCGTCGAGCGACCAGCCGAGCAGCGCCAAGTAGTTGACGAAGGCGTCGGACAGGTAGCCGGCGTCGCGGTACTCCTCCACCGAGGTGGCGCCGTGGCGCTTGGAGAGTTTTTTGCCGTCGGCACCCAAGATCATGGAGATGTGGGCGAACGTAGGCACGGGCGCGCCGAGGGCCTCGTAGACCATGACTTGACGCGGGGTGTTGGACAGGTGGTCGTCGCCGCGGATGACGTGAGTGATCTTCATCATGGCGTCATCGACGACGGTCGCGAAGTTGTACGTGGGCGTACCGTCGGAACGGAAGATGACAAAGTCGTCAAGCTCCTTGGCGTCGAAGGTTACCTCGCCGTGGACGGCGTCGTGGATGACGACGTCGCCGCGGTCCTCGGGCACCTTGATGCGAAGGACGTAGGACTCGCCGGCCTCGATGCGACGGCGGGCCTCCTCGGGATCAAGATCGCGGCAACGGCGCTGATAGCCCTGGAAGGGGTCCTTGCGCTCCTGCGCGGCCTTGCGGTCAGCTTCGAGCTGCTCCTTGGTGCAGAAGCAGGGATAGGCCTTGCCCTCGTCCCAAAGCTTCTGGGCGGCCTGCTTGTACAGGTCCAGGCGCTCGGTCTGGGCGTAGGGGCCAAAATCGCCGCCCACCTCGGGACCCTCGTCCCAGTCCAGGCCCAGCCAACGCATGGCGCGCAGGATGATCTGCGTGTTCTCGTCGGTAGAGCGGGTGGGGTCGGTGTCGTCGATGCGCAGGATGAACGTGCCGCCGTTTGCACGGGCGAAAGCCCAGTTATAGATAGCGGTGCGGGCGCCGCCGATGTGCAGCTTGCCCGTCGGTGAGGGTGCAAAGCGGACGCGAACGTCTGATGCCATGGAAATCTCCTCGATTGCAGGATGGATGTCTAACCGCACCAGTATAAAGCATCAAAGCAACCTCCGCACAAAGGGCATCGACCCACTCATTGGGGATACTCTTTGGGGACAGTCTTAAATGACCAGTCGTTGGGCAACCTGTCGGCACTTAGGTAAGGCTGGTCATTTAAGTCTGTCCCCAATGAATAGGTGCGGAAAGGGTGTGAATGTTTGAATTACGCGCTATGATGTGCCCTTGCATAGAGAGCCCGGCGGAATGGTAACGGTCGCTGGGACACGTTTTTGAAAGGACAATCATGTCAGAAGAACTTCGTTCCATCCCGCCCCAACACGGGTCCTTTGTTTTTACGTCGGAGTCGGTGACCGAAGGTCATCCCGATAAGATCGCTGACCAGATCAGCGACGCCGTCCTCGACGCAATCCTCGCCAAAGAAATAGAGCTCCAGGAGCAGGGCTACATCGCCCCCAACGGCGTGCCTGCCAACGTGGAGAACGTCCGCTGCGCTTGCGAGACCCTCGTGACCACCGGCACCGTCATCGTCGCCGGCGAAATTCGCACCCAGGCCTATGTCGACGTACAGGAAATCGCCCGCGGCGTTATCCGCCGCATTGGCTACAACCGCGCCAAATTCGGTTTTGACTGCGATACCTGCGGCGTTATGAGCCTCATCCACGAGCAGTCGCCCGATATCGCCCAGGGCGTTGACGAGTCCTTCGAGACCCAGACCGGCGCTACCACCGACCCGATTGACCTGATCGGTGCCGGCGACCAGGGCATGATGTTCGGTTATGCCTCCAACGAGACCAAGACCCTCATGCCCATGCCGCACTACCTGGCGAGCCGCCTAGCCGAGCGCCTGGCCGCCGTGCGCCACGACGGTACCCTCGCCTATCTGCGTCCCGACGGCAAGACCCAGGTCACCGTGCGCTACGAGGAAGGCAAGCCCGTCGAGGTCACGACCATCGTCATCTCCACGCAGCACGCCGCCGAGATCGAGGACATGGGCAAGATCAAGGCCGACCTCATCGAGCACGTCATCACCCCGGTCATGGCCGCCGAGAACATGCCGTGGGACAACGCGGACATCTACGTGAACCCCACCGGTCGCTTTGTCGTGGGCGGCCCCATGGGCGACACGGGCCTCACCGGCCGCAAGATCATCGTCGACACCTACGGCGGCTACGGCCGTCACGGCGGCGGTGCCTTTAGCGGAAAGGACTGCACCAAGGTTGACCGCTCCGCCGCGTATGCCGCGCGCTGGGTCGCCAAGAACGTGGTCGCCGCCGGTCTGGCCGACCGCTGCGAGGTCGAGCTTGCCTACGCCATCGGCGTTTCCAAGCCCCTCTCAATCATGGTCGACACCTTCGGTACCGCGAATGTTGCCGAGGACAAGATCGTCGAGGCCGTAGAGAAGACGTTCGACCTGCGCCCGGGCGCAATCATCCGCGACCTAGACCTGCGTCGCCCCATCTACGAAAAGACGGCAGCCTACGGTCACTTCGGCCGCGAAGACCCCGACTTCACCTGGGAGAAAACCGACCGAGTCGAAGAACTCAAAGCAGCCTGCGGCCTGTAAGCTAACTCGAAAAGCTACAGCCAAAAAACAACGCACCAAAAGAAGTACCGGCTCCAACCGGTACTTCTTTTTTATATAAACGGTGGTGAAGATGTCTCGATAAGCATGGTAAGACAAGTTCCCAGCTAATGAATTTTGCCATCTAGCAACTCCAACCATGTATCCTTAGTCCCGAGGGGCGGGGCATAAGGTCGATCGCGAGTTCCGCACGAGCCGGAGGCCACTTAATGTGGCCTCCGTGCGAGCAGGACTGTCCGAGCAGGCGACCAAATACTAAAGCCCTCGGAACGGCGGGACAGAGTATGCCCCGCCCCTCGGGACGACGGGATAGATAAGGAGCACCCATGGCAGGCAAGCCGCAAACACTAGCTACGACCTCGGCATTCGAGATCTTGGGCCCCGTCATGGTCGGCCCCAGCTCATCGCACACCGCCGGCGCCCTGCGCTGCGCCCAAGTTGCCGCCAGCCTGCTGGAAGGCCGCATCACCAAAGTCACCTTTGGCCTGTGGAACTCCTTCGCCCACACCTACCGCGGCCACGGCACCGACCGTGCGCTCGTCGCGGGCATCCTAGGCCTTGATACCGATGACGAGAACATCAAGCAAGCCTTCGACCTCGCGCACGAGCAGGGCCTCGAATATCACTTTGACATCAAGGGCGTCGACGCCTCCATCCACCCCAACACCGTCGACATCGACATGGTCGACGACACGGGCGCCACGGCACAGGTCCGCGGCGAGAGCCTGGGCGGCGGCAAGATGCGTATCAGCCGCATTAACGGCGTCGGCGTCGACATCTCGGGCATGTACTCCACGCTCTTCGTGGCACACAAGGACGTCCCCGGTGTACTCGCCGCGCTCACCAACCTGCTCGCCTACGCACACGTGAACATCGCCTTCTGCCGCACCTACCGCACCGAGGTGGGCGGCCAGGCCTACTCCGTCTTTGAGACCGACGGCGCGCCCGACGACACCGTCGTCCCCATGCTGCGCAAGCTCGACAATGTCGATTACGCAACGTTTATCGAGCTCCCCGGTTCTGCCTCGTCGCTCTCCCCCGGCGTCTCGGCCAAGGAAATCTTCGACGACGGCGAGCAGCTGCTCGATGCATGCGAGGAACTGGGGCTCAGCATCGGCGCCGTCATGGCCGTTCGCGAGGCGCGTCTGACCGGCGAGGCCCACGCCATCGCTGCCATGCGCCGCGTGCTCGACGTCATGCGCGAGGAGACCACGGCCCCCATCGCCAATCCGCAACGCTCGCTCGGCGGGCTTATCGGCGGCGAGGCCAAGCTCGTCGAAGCAACCCGCTGCAACGATTTGAGTGCAAGCCTGATGGGCGCCGTCCAAACCGACGCCGTTGCCCGCGCCATGGCCGTGCTCGAGCGCTCCGCTACCATGGGCGTGATTGTCGCCGCCCCCACGGCAGGCTCCGCGGGTGTTGTGCCCGGCTGCGTGCTGGCGCTCGCCGATCGCCTGCAGCTCGACGACGAGCAGGTCATGGACGCGCTCTACTGCGCAGCCGCAATCGGCCTCAACCTCACCACAAGCGCCTGCGTTGCCGGCGCCGAGGGCGGCTGCCAAGCCGAGGTGGGAAGCGCAGCCGCCATGGCAGCCGCCGCGTTGGTGCAGATGCTCGGCGGCACGCCCGAGCAGGCGCTCGACGCCAGTTCCATCGCGCTGAGTAACCTGCTGGGCCTCGTTTGTGACCCCGTCGGTGGCCTCGTGGAGGTGCCCTGCCAAAACCGCAACGCCATTGGCGTGGCAGCGGCCTTTAGCTCGGCACAACTCGCCCTCTCAGGCATTAAGAGCTTGGTGCCGTTTGACCAGATGGCACATGTCATGCTCTCGGTGGGCCACGCGTTGCCGGCCACGCTGCGCGAGACGGCAAAGGGCGGCATCGCGCAGGCTCCGGCCGCACTTTCGGCCTGTGCAAAATGCGGTGTGTGCGGATAGCGGCAAAGAACGACTCAAAGGTGGGACAAATGTCCCACCTCTTTTGAATGCCACCGTTTCCATACCACAAACAGCAGGGCAATCGCTATAATGCAAGCCCAGTAAAAACACGATGAACCGCAAGGCGAAAATCGAAGGATATGCATACGATGTCGCAAAACGATCGAACTCAACTGATTCCCGATCCGCAGCAGCCGAGCAGGCACACCGGCGGCGTTCAGTCGCCGCGTCCTATCGCGCCGAGCCACGGTCAGCAGCGTAGTGCAGCAAACGCTTCCCAACGCCCGAACCAACAGCGACAGCAGCGTCAACAACGTCAGCAGCGCCGGGCAAACGGCAATGCGCCCAAGCAGCCCCCCACGCACGCTCGGGGCGATCGTGGCCCCGCGCGCAAACCCGCCGAGAACAAAAAGTCGGGCAAAAAGACGACGCTCTTTGTCGTCCTGGGTCTTATCGTCATTGTCTATATCGTAGGCATCGTAGCGTTTTCGCAGCTAGCATACCCCAACACCACCATCGCCGGCGTCGACGTCTCGTTCTCCAACGCTTCGTCTGCCGCCACCAAGGTCAACTCGGCATGGAAGCACTATAAGCTCACCGTGACAGGCGATGACTTTAGCTGGTCCTATCAGCCCGAGTCCGATGAACCCATTGTCGACGGCGAAGCTGCCTCAAAAGAGATCATCAGCCACAACGAGGCCTTTGTATGGCCGGTCCGCCTTGTGGAATCCTTAAGCGGCAAGACCAAAACAACTGCTACCTCCAACGAAGTCGATCTTGATCAAGACGTCGACCTGTCCATGCTCTCCAACACCTTTGACCAAAAGAAGTTTGAGAAGGATCTGGGCGCCGCCATCGACGAGTTTAACGAGGGCCGTTCGGGCACGTTCGAGGCCAATAGCTCCTATGACGAGCAGGCCGGCAAGTTTACCGTCGAGAAGGCGCGCTCCAACGAAAAACTCAACCGCGAGCATGTCATTAAGTATGCCGAGCTCGAGCTTGCCTCGCTGGCCGAGACCGTAGATCTTTCCAAGCTCGGCAACGATGCCTATGAGCCACTCAATGGAACGCTGACAGATGATCAGATTCAGGCCGCATGCGATGCCGCCAACAACTTCTTGGGCGTCAACGTGACCCTCAAGCTCAACGGCGAGGATGCCGGAAAGGTCGACGGCAGCTCCGTGTTGCAGTGGATCAGCTTTGCCGATCCGGCCAACCCCACGCTCGATACGTCGCAGATCAGTAGCTGGGCAGCCGAGCTCGCCAACGGCTTTAATACCGTGGGCTCCACTCGTTGGTGGACGCGCGCCGATGGCAAGCAGTGCGCCGTCGAAGGCGGCGACTTTGGTTGGTCCATCGACAGCAGCTCGCTCGCCAAGCAGGTCGAGGACGCCATTAACAACAAGCAGACCGGCGAGATCGAGATCAAGTACTCCCAGAAGGCCGACACCTTTACCGCAAAGGGAGAGCCCGACTGGAAGGCGTATATCGACGTCGACCTGTCCGAGCAGCACGCGCGCTACTATGACGAGAGCGGCAATATCGTGTGGGAGGCCAACTTTATTTCCGGCAAACCGGGCGAAGACGCCACCCCCGAGGGTGTGTGGCAAATCAACAGCAACGACGCCGGCAGCACCCTGATCGGAGCCAAGGACCCCGAGACCGGTAAACCCAAATATGAGAGCCCGGTGAGCTACTGGATGCCGTTTGAGGGCAACATGATCGGCTTCCACGACGCCACCTGGCAAAACGACAAGAGCTTCGATAACGCCGAGTCGTACAAGTGGTGCGGCAGCCACGGTTGCATCAACCTGCGCCTGGCCGACGCCAAGGCACTGCACGATTGCATCAAAGTCGGCCTGTGCGTGGTTGTCCACTCGTAGTGCAACGCGCGCATTCCTACAACGTGGAACCGCTGCGACCAATCTAACAGTTCCGAAAGAAACCGTCCTATGCGCCCGCCCCAACCGGTGGGCGCATATAATTATCGAGGTTCTTTCTATAAAGGAGACGCTATGCCGAATGTCCCCACGATCACCCCGGGCCCAGATGATACCGAGCGCACGCCCGAAGGTGCCACCGAAACGTTTCCTCTGATTACAAACGTACATGCCGACAAGCAGAGCGGACGCGCGAACGATACGGCCGAGATTTCCGATGAAGAGGCATATGCCAAGCTCAAGGCAAAGCGTGCCGAACGCCGACGCAAAAAGCTGATTCGTCGCGGTATTGCCGCCGGCGTCGTGGGTGCCGTCGCGCTCATTGCCATTGTCGCAACCCTGGTTATCAATGTGCAGCCACAGGGCGCTAGCGGTCCTGTGACCGACATGGTGACCGAGGGCACGTTTACCACAACGGTCGAGGCGAAAGGCCAGCTCAAACCCATTTCGTCCTCAGTGGTCTCCCCTTCTGTCGACGGCACGGTCGATTCTATCAACGTGCAGGCAGGCCAATCCGTCAACGAGGGCGACGTGCTTATGACCATTAAAAACGACGAGCTCGATCGCAACGTTGCCGAGGCGCAGCGTGCAGTTGCTGCCGCTCAAGAAGACCTCGCCAACGCGCAGAAAGCCGCAGCTGCTGCGCAGGCCACCCCAACGACGGACGTCGAGGGAGCTTCCGCAGCGGCTGGCGTCTCCGCCGCATCAGTGGACACGAACGCCGTATCGGCCGCGCAGCGCAGCCTCGCATCAGCCCAAGCAAACCTCGACCAGGCGAACGCCAAGGCCTCCAGTCGCACGGTCACGGCCCCGAGCTCGGGTAGCATCGTGGAGCTCAATGCCAAAGTGGGCGCCACGGTTACAGGCGGCATGATCATGGGCGAAAGCGATACGAGCGGCGGCAAGCAGTGCATGCAGATCGCCGACCTATCTAAGATGAAGGTGACCGTGCAGGTGGGCGAAAAGGACATCGCCAAGATCGCCGTTGGGCAGAGCGCCAACGTCACGTATCCCGCGTTTCCCGATATCGTGAGCCAGGGCACCGTCACGGCTATCGCGTCGGTGGCAAACTCCGACGCCGCCAACAGTGGCGGCGGCAGCGTAACCTTTAACGTCGACATTCTCATCGAGACGCCCGACGCGCGCCTGAAGCCGGGCATGACGGCCGAGGTATCGGTGGTGACCGAGCAGCTCGACGACGTGGTGATGGTGCCGACGATGGTGCTCATGACCGAAGACGGCGAACACTATTACGTCAACGTCGCAACCGATGACGAGGGCAAGCAAACCCATCGCGTGAAGGTAACCGTCGTGACGCAAAACGACAACGAAGCCGTAGTCGGCAAGACACAGGTTAAGCGCGACGACCAGGGCAACGAGATCAACCCCAACGTTCCGGTTACCAAGCTGCGCGATGGCGACACCCTCGTCATGGACACCGGAGCTGACGCAACAGCTGACGGCGGCCACAACGCGGATTCGGGCAGTATGTCTGCCGACGAAGGCATGTAATGCGTCCCGTTATCGACATCCGCAAGGTGCACCGCATCTTTGAGAGCGAGGCAGGTTGCGCCCACATCCTGCATAACGTGAGCCTGGCGGTAAATCCCGGCGAATTCGTCGCTATCACTGGCCCCTCGGGCTCGGGCAAATCAACGCTCATGAACATCCTAGGCTGTCTGGATAAGCCGACGGCGGGCGACTATTACCTGCAAGGGCTTAACGTGGCCGAGCTCAATGATGACGAGCTCACCGAAGTCCGCGCCCTGAGCATTGGCTTTGTCTTTCAGAGCTTCAACCTGCTGCCGCGCCTGTCGGTTATCGAAAACGTGATGCTGCCGCTGGCCTACACCAATGTGCCCCGTAGCCAGCGCGAAATGCGCGCCGTGCACGCGCTGCAGGCTGTCACGCTGCCTGTCGACCACTGGGACCACCGCATATCCGAGCTCTCGGGCGGCCAGATGCAGCGCGTCGCAATCGCGCGCGCCCTCGTCAATGACCCCCCCATCATTCTGGCCGACGAGCCGACTGGAAACCTGGACTCCGCTACCGGAGCGCTTGTGATGGAGACCTTCCATAAGCTCCAGAAGCGCGGCAAAACCATCGTGCTTATCACACACGACCCCGGCATCGCCGCCGAGGCCGACCGTGCCGTGACCATCCACGACGGTCGCATTCACGACGGCGCGTATATTCCACATGCACCGCGGACCCTGCGCAGCGCCGTAGATAGCCTGCCCATGATTTCCGCCTCCGCCAACCCGCCGAAAGGAGAGATGGCATGAGCGCCCGCGATCTCATCCAAGAAGCCCTTCACTCGCTCGAAGCCAACAAGGGGCGCAGCCTGCTCACCATCCTGGGCATTGTCATCGGCATCGCCTCGGTTATCGCCATGACTTCGCTCATCGGCGGCATCCAAAACAGCCTGGTCAACAGTCTGGGCCTCAATGCAGCTCGCATGGTTCAGATCTATTCGTCGCAAGAACTCACCGAGTCGGACATCGAGAAGCTTCAAAAACTGGTGCCGCAGATAGAGCAGATCGGCATTGTCGACAGCGCGTATACCGAGTACAAGACCGGCGATAAAAGCTATACCGTCATGGCACAGGGTGTCGATAGCGACATGCTCGACGCCGTGGGGGCCAGCAAGCTCGTTGCGGGGCGCACCTATTCCCAGGCCGAGTCCCAATCAGGCTCGCGCGTGGCGCTCATCAGCCGCAACGGCGCCGATCAGCTTTACGGCAACGAACAGGATGCGCTGGGGAAAACCATCAAGGTGTCCAACGGCGAGGTGCAGATTGTAGGCGTGATTGATGGCGGCAGCGACTCCATGGGCTCGCTCACGCTGTATATGCCACGCGAAACCATCTCCGGGCTGTTTGGCGACGAGAATCCTTCATTCCCCAGCGTGACGGCACTTGCCGCCGAGGGCACGGACATGGATGAGCTTTGTAAGACCATCGAGTCCAAGGTGCGCGCGATGAATGGCATCGAGGAGGAGGATGAGTACGACAGTGTATCGGCGACATCCATGAAAAGCGCCATCGATGCACTCAACTCCTTTATGGGCGCATTCTCGCTCATCATGGGCGCTGTCGCCAGCATCTCGCTGCTTGTCGGCGGTATCGGCATTATGAATATGATGCTCACCAACGTGACTGAGCGCATCCGCGAGATCGGTATTCGCCGTGCCCTCGGCGCCAGTCGTCGCGATATCACCGCGCAGTTTTTGGCCGAGTCTTCGGCATTGTGCATCACCGGCGGTCTGCTGGGTGTCCTGATTGGCTATCTGCTGGCCTGGGGCCTCGCGATGTTTGCCTCCGAATCCGGGATTCTTGGCGAGCTCGGTGCCAGCGGGCAAATCACACCGAGCTTTTCAATCGCCACGGTGCTGCTGGCCTTCGCCGTCTCCGTCGGTATCGGCGTAATCTTTGGCTTCTACCCCGCTCGCCGTGCAGCAAAGCTCGACCCGGTGGAATGCCTACGCTACCAGTAAGCCACCACCAACAAGTTGCGGTGAATTAGGGACTGAATATGCTATTTAGCAGCAAATACAGACACTATTTCACCGCAACTTATTGAAGGGCTGCTTGCGCCAGTTCCGGGCGTCGTCCTCGAGCTATTGGCGGATGACGGGCTTGTACGGGTCGAGCTTGCTCGGGGCGCTCCTCTTCGCGGGCGGGAGGGCGCGCAGGCGCGGCGAGCGCCTAGCGCGCGAACTCCCGTAAGAGCGCGTCTTCCACTTCCATCAGCGAAAGGGCCCCGCCTCCCTCGGCGGGACGGGCGACCACGATACAGCGCGCTCCCACGTCGCGCGCGGAGGCGATCTTCTCGGCCGTGCCGCCTACGGTTCCCGAGTCCTTGGTCACAAGCCACTGGGCGCCCACCTGCCGAAGCATCGCCTCGTTGAGCTCGCGGGTGAAGGGCCCCTGCATGCCGATGATGTGCGATGGCGAAAACCCCGCGTCGATGCACTTCGTTATAGCACCGGGCAGCGGGAGCACACGCACGAAGAAGCGCTCCGCGTAATCGGCGAGGCGCGTGTAGGGAGCAAGCTCCTTGCTCCCCGTCGTGAGAAGCGCGCGACCCGGGTTCTCGGAGAGAAAGCGCGCCGCGCAGGCGATCGACGTGACCGAGACGACGCCTTTGGGCAGCGCCTCGACCGGGCGCGCAAGGCGCAGGCATCGTGCACCCACGGCGAGCGAAGCGGCTCGGATGTTGCCGCTTGCGAGCGTAGCGAAGGGGTGCGTGGCGTCGACGACGATGCGCGCGCCGGAAAGCTCGCGCTCCATGTCGGCCTCGTCGAGCCTGCCCGCATGTACCTCAATGCCCGGAAGCTCGCCCAAAAGCTCGCCTCCGTACTCGGTTGCCGCGTAAGCACGGGCGGGGATGCCCGCCCCGCTCGCCCATTCGCACAGAAGGCGGCCCTCGGTGGTGCCGGCGAAGATGCGCAGCGCCGGCGCGGATGCGGGCGCCGTCACTTCGGGCCGCCTGGGCGCGTGATCTGGTAGAGCAGCGCGTTCATAATGGCGGCCGCCACGGTCGAGCCGCCCTTGCGACCCCTCGCGACGATGGCCGGCACGCGTCGCACGAGTAGCTCCTCTTTCGCCTCGACCACGTTCACAAACCCGACCGGCACCCCAACGACGAGCGCGGGCGCGATCTTCCCCGCGTCCATGAGCTCGGCGAGGCGCAGAAGTGCTGTGGGAGCGTTACCGACGGCCACGATGAGCGGACCCTCGATGCCGCAAGCTTTGTCCATGCTCGCAACGGCGCGAGTCGTGCCCGCGGCGCGCGCAGCCGCGGCGACATCAGGGTCGGCAATGTAGCACACGGTCTTGCAGCCGAGCTTCGCGAGCGCGGGCTTGCTTATGCCTGCGAGCGCCATGTTCGTGTCGGTGAGCACCGTGGCCCCTGCGTGCAGTGCGTCGAGCGCACAGTGCGCGGCGTCATGGGTGAACACGAGGGAATCGGCGTACGAGAAGTCGGCAGTGGTGTGGATGACGCGCTTCACGACGGGCTCTTCGAGCGGCGGGAACGTGCGGCCGCCGAGCTCTTCGGTGATGATTTCAAAGCTGCGCCGCTCGATGTCGCCGGGCGCCATCTCCTTGGAATCCATCTAGTACTCCACTCCTTCCCTTGCACATATCCCCTGCTCGTAGGGGTGTTTCTCGCACCGCATCTCGGTTATGTAGTCGGCCTTCTCCACGATCTTGCGGGAAGGCGCGCGCCCGGTGAGCGCTACTTCGACGCCGCGCGCGGACATATCGAGCGCGCGGTCCACGAGCGCCTCGTCGACAAGCCCCTTCGAAAGCGCGTCGAGCGCCTCGTCGAGCACGAGCAGCCCCTCCTGCGCGCCCTCGAGCTCGGCGAGCGCGGAAGCAAGGTTCCCATCGTGCAACTCGCGCGTCGCGGCAAGTTCTTCCGACGTCATGGACCAGGTAAACTTGTCCGACGCCTTCCCCGCGAACACGGGCACGCCGAAATGCTCGGCGAGCAGGCGCGCCTCCCCGCTTTCGCCGTCTTTCAGGAACTGCACAACGACGACGCGGCGGCCTGCGGCGAGCATGCGAAGGGCGAGCCCCATCGCCGCCGTGGTCTTGCCTTTGCCGTCGCCATGATACACGTGGATCATACGCCCTCCTCGATAATGCGGTAGACATACTCCATGTCGAGCGCCCCGCGCACGGAGTCGGCCAGGCGGTCGAACTCGCGCGCACGGTGACCGGCCGCGGACACCGCGCCCTCAGCACCCACGACGCTCTCGGGCAGGCCGCGCATGCGCGCGAGCGAGCGCGCGAGGGCGAGTGCCACCCCCGGTTCGTCGAACAGGCCGTGGAGATAGGTTCCGAACACGTTTCCGCAGGCCGCGCCTTCTGGTTTGCCGCCAATCGTGCCCGCAGGGGCGCAGGAGACGGTCGTTTCGCCGTCGTGAATCTCGTACCCGCGCGCCGTCATGCCGTTCCACACCGAGAACGCGCCTTGGGCGCCCGTGATGCGCAGCTCCGACTGGGCGAGGCGCTTTTCCTCCTTGAACACCGTACTTGCAGGGATGAGCCCGAGCCCGCGCGCGGTGCCAGCGCCTTCCCTGCCGTGCGGGTCGGAAAGCTCGTCTCCCAAAAGCTGGTAGCCTCCGCATATGCCGAGCACCGGCGTGCCCGCGCCCGAAAGCGCGCGTACACAGGCTCCGATGCCGCTAGCCGCAAGCCAGCGCGCGTCGTCGACCGTGGACTTCGAGCCGGGAAGCACCACCAGGTCGGGTCGGCCCAGATCGGTCGTCGAGGAAACGTAGCGCACGCCCATGCCGGGCGCGCGCGAAAGCGGGTCGAAGTCGGTGAAGTTCGACAGATGCGGAAGGCGCACGACGGCGACGTCGATGACGCCGCGCGCCTCGCGGGCAGATAGGCGCGGCGCGAGCGAGTCCTCGTCGTCCAGGTCGAGCGTAAGATACGGCACGACCCCCACGACGGGAACCCCGCACATCTTCTCGAGCGGGGCCAAACCCGGGCGCAGGATTTCCACATCGCCGCGGAACTTGTTTACCACAAGCCCCCGCAAAAGCGCACGATCCTCGGTCGCAAAGAGCGCGACCGTGCCGTAGAGCTGGGCAAATACCCCGCCTGGGTCGATGTCGCCCGCGAGCAGCACGGGGGAGGACACGGCGCGCGCGAGCCCCATGTTGACGATGTCGTTTTCGGCAAGGTTGATTTCGGCGGGGCTGCCGGCGCCCTCGATGACGATGACGTCGTTTTCCTCCGCGAGCGAATCGAACGACTCCAAAATCTGCGGCATGAGCGCCTTCTTTCGCGCGAAGTAGTCCCTCGCAGCGAAGGCTCCCTGCGCCTTGCCGGCAACGATGAGCTGGCTTCGGTGGTCGCTTTCGGGCTTGAGCAGGATGGGGTTCATACGCACGTCGGGCGCGATGCCACACGCCTCGGCCTGCATGATCTGGGCGCGCCCCATCTCGAGCCCGTCGGCCGTGACACCGCTGTTGAGCGCCATGTTCTGGCTCTTGAAGGGAGCCACGCGCAGGCCGTCCTGCGAAAGCACACGGCACAGCCCCGCCGCAAGCAGGCTCTTCCCCGCGTTCGACATGGTGCCCTGGATCATGATGGGCTTTGCCCTACCCACGGGTATCGACCTCCTTCGCCAAGCCTCGGCCATCCGCGCCCGCCATAGCGCCGCTGCAAGAAGCGCCGCCCCGTTCGTCGGGTTCGCCTTCGCCCGATGCGCCTTCCGCCCGAAGCGCGCGGCTGAACGCCATCGCAAGCCGGGCGTTCTCCTTGCGCGTGCGCACCGCGACGCGGCACCAGAAACGGGACAGTACCGAAAACGAGTCGCACGTGCGGACCAAAACCCCCTGTTTATACAGGCGCTCGGGGATGTCTTTCGCCGGCGTGCGGACTAAAAGGAAGTTCGCATCCGACGGCACGACGGAAAGCCCGAGCGAGGAGAGCTCGTGGGAAAGCCACGCTCGCTCGCCCGCCAATACATCGCGCGTACGCGAGACGTATTCGACGTCCTCCAGGGCGGCGATGCCCGCGGCCTCGGCGACCGAGGAGACGGGCCACGCCTGCCCCGCCCGGCGAATCCCCTCGATGAGTTGGGCGTTTCCGCTGATCAGATATCCCAACCGCAACCCCGCCATTCCGTAGAGCTTGGTGAACGCGGAGAGCACGGCCACATGGCGCGAACACGCGGCGCGTGCGGCCACGCTCCTTTCGCGGGCGTCGGGCGCAAATCCGAGGAAGCACTCGTCCACGACGAGCAGCGCGCCCACCTGCTCGCAGCGGCAAGCCGCGGTATCGATCACGTGGGGGTCGACGAGGCGCCCCGTCGGGTTGTTCGGATTGCAGAGGTACGCCACGTCTCCCGGCCCCTCGATCGCGCGAGCGAAGGAGGCGGGCACGTCGAAGTCGTCCGCCTCGGAGAGCGGGAACTCCTGCACGCATGCACCGTAGTACGATGCCGCCTCCGCATATTCAGAGAACGTCGGCGCGCACACGACGATGCGTTTCGGGCGTACCGCCGCGGCGAGCCGCCAGATGATGTCGGACGCGCCCGCGCCGCAGACGATAGTATCTTCGGGAATGCCCTGGGCGCGCGCTAGGGCGCGAACGAGGGCGAGACTTTCCCTATCGGGGTAGGCGTCGATTCGAGAAAGCGCTTTGCAAGCTGCGGCGACGGCGCGCGGCGAGGGGCCTGCCGGATTCACGTTCACCGAGAAGTCAATGAGGTCGGAGGCGCCCCCTTCGCAAGCGATGCCGAGCGATTGCGAGCTGCCCCCATGCATACGGGCGCGCAGGATTCCCCCGGCAGCCCGGGGCGCAGCGTGGTCTTCCCTCATGCCATCGCCCCCACGGCGAGCACGACCGCCTCGCGCGCGGCGCCGAACAAGACGAGCGCGCATACGGACGCGGCGAGCATGAGCCTTGTCGCCCGGGCGATGTCGCCCCACTCGATTTCGCGGGACGCGTCGCCTATCGTCGGTTTCTCAACGAGCTTGCCGAAATACACCGCGGGTCCTGCCAGGCGCAGCCCGAGCGCGCCCGCGCACGCCGACTCGGTCTGCGCCGCGTTCGGGCTCGCATGGCGACGCCTGTCGCGGCGCCAGATGCGCGCCGCCCCGCGCGCGTCGAGCCCGACGATCGGGCACACGGCGATCATCAGCAGGGCCGATAAGCGCGAGGGAATCCAGTTCACCGCATCGTCGAGGCGCGCCGAGGCGCAGCCGAAGTCGATGTAGCGCTCGTTTTTGTAGCCCACCATGCTGTCGAGCGTGTTCACCGCCTTGTACGCCATGCCCAAGGGCACACCCCCGATCATAAGGTAGAAAAGCGGCGCGATGACGCCGTCGCTCGCGTTCTCCGCCACCGTTTCCACGGCGGCACGCGCGACGCCCTGCTCGTCGAGAACAGACGTGTCGCGTCCCACGATGAGCCCGACGGCTTCGCGCGCCGCGACAAGGCCACCCTTCGAGAACGCGCGGGCCACGGCCAGGCTCTGGCGGCGCAGCTCGCATGCCGCGAGAATCTGATAGCTCGCCCATGCCTCGACCACGAAGCGCAAGCCGGGGTGAACCATGCCGCAAAGCTGCAGGATTCCCCAGGTCAAAAGCCCACACGCAAGCGGAAGCGCCACGGCGAGCACAAGCCCTGCGGCGCGCGTGCCCGCGGACGTTTGCGGGAATGCGCCCCGCAGGCGGCCTTCGGCCCACGTGATCGCGCGCCCCATGGCGACGACGGGATGGGGAAGCCAGCGCGGGTCGCCGAAGGCAAGGTCGGCCGCGAACCCGACGGCGACGGCAAGAATCGTCATCACCGGGCATCGCCCCCCGAAGCGGGGCGAACGTCGCGAAGGCAGCGCCCATCCCAGGTGGCGGCCCATGCGCCGCCCGGCTCGGTATGCACGTCGAAGTATTCCATTTTCGGGACAGCAAGCTCGGAAAGCAGCGCTTTCACGGTACCCGCGTGAACGACGAAGACGGCGCGCCCACTCCCCTGGGCGCGCTCCGATTCGCACGCCTCCCGAAACGCCGCGACGACGCGGCGGGTGAAATCGCTCTTGCCCTCGCCATGCGGGCAGCGCGTCTCGCACCAGGAGTCTACCCAGGCGCGGTAGCGCGCATCCTCTTTAAGCTCGGCGGCGCTTCGCCCCTCGAAGTCACCGAAATCCATCTCGCGCAGACCGAGGCATGCCATAAGCTCCGCATTCGGGAAGAGGATGCGTGCCGTCTGGTCGGTGCGGGCCATGCCACTCGTGATAACACGGAACACGTCACGATCGCACGCGAGCTCGCGCAAAGCGCGCTCGCCCGCACTCGAAAGGGGCTCGTCGGTGCCCGCCCCGCTGTAGCGATGGTCTTCCGTGCCCGCCGTGGCACCATGGCGCACGAAGACGACTTCCAAAGGCGCGCCCGCGCCCTGCGTCCCTCGAGGCGCATCGGTAAGGTTTCCTTTGATGACCTGGGGAATCCCGCACGTCATGTGCACGACGACGTCGGCGTGCGCAGCGAGCGCGCATCCCAGACGCCCCGCGCGCTCGCGCCATTGGGCGTCTTCCGCACGCATGGGGACGACCCCCGAGCCGACCAAGGACAGAATCACTGCGTCGAAGCCGATCAGCCGCTCGAGCGCCCGGTCAGCGTCGAGCGCGCGTACGAGTTCCTCAGCACGGTACGCGACACGGCCGGCAAAAGCCGCGGGCACACCGCCCTCCGCAAGCTGCGCCGCGTCGACGAAATCGTCCGCCGCGAACCCGAGCTTTTCGCGCACGAAGGTCCTCTTCCCCGAATGCGCGCCACCTACCACGAGCATCATAGGAGCATGCCCCCCGCCACCAGCACGGCAAGCATCGCGAGCTCGGCCCATTGCAGAAACCATCCGGCCAAATCACCCGTCACCCCGCCGAAGCGGGACAGGGCAACATGGCGGTACCACGCGAGCGCCAAAAGCCCCGCCACCGCCATAAGGGCGCCGGCGGCCTGAGCGCACGCGACCATCCCTGCAGCCGAAGCCGCAGCGAAAGCGCAAAGCGGCACGACGATCGCCGCGCGCTTCTTCGCAGGCGAGAGCCCCACGGCCATACCGTCCGCCCGCGCGGCAGGCCAGCATTCTACGGCGAGCCCCGAAAGCGCGCGGGAGAACACGAGCGAGCACAGAAGCGCGAGGAACGCCCCCGCCGTAAGCGGCAGCGCGGTGAACAGGGAAAACTGCAGAATAAGGTACACGACAACACCGATGACCCCGAAGGCGCCCGCCCGCGGGTCGTGCATGATCTCGAGCTTTCGCTCGCGCGGGGCCCAACTTGCAAGCGCATCGGAGGTGTCGCAGAGCCCGTCTAGGTGGATGCCTCCCGTCACCGCCACAGGCAACGCCACGAGCACGGCCGCGACGATGGTCGCGGGCACGCCGAGCAGGTTCGCCACGTGCCCCCACGCCGTCATGAGGAAGCCTTCCGCAACGCCCACCAGGGGAAACGCGGCAAGCGCATGGGTTGATCCGAAATCGGTCCAGGCCGATTTCGGGACGGGGATGCGCGAGAACGTTCCGAACGCCGCGCCAATTGCCTCTGCTATCTTCACCTTGTAGGTCCTTCGCCTTTCATCCACACGGGAATCCCACATACCACTTCGACTGCGCGGTCGGCCAGCGCCGCCACGCCCGCGTTCACGCGCGCGAGCGCGCGCCTCCATGCCTCGGTCCCCTCATCGTAGCGCATCCCATCGGCGAACACGTCGACGGTGACCACCACCGTATACGCAGCGGCCTGAGCGAGCCGTTCGATGCCTCCGAGCACCTCGCGCGCCGCAGCGTCGGGGTCACGTGGGGACAAGCCGCCTTCCACGAAGAGCTCGTTCGCAACCAGGTTGCCCACGTCCTCCAAAAGAAGCGTGCAGCCGCGCGGAAGCCCGGGCACTGCGGCGCCCACGTCACGCGTGCGCTCGAGGGTGGAAAACCCCTTGCCCTCGCGCAGCGCCCGATGGCGCGCGATGCGGCGGGCGCCCTCTTCCCCGAAGGGCTCCATCGTTGCCAGGTAAACGCGGGGGCCGTCGTGCCCGAGGCACAGGGACTCGGCGTAGGCGCTCTTGCCGCTCGCGGCGGCGCCGATAACGAACGTCACCGTCATTTCCCAGCCTCGAAATGCTCGTAAGCAGCCATGCCAGTCGCCGTGAACGTCTTCCCATCCCGGTACACGCGCAGCGCCGAATCCAGAAGGGGCAGATACGCCATGGCGCCCGCGCCCTCGCCCAAGTGCATGCCTGCGTCGAGGGGTGCCTTTATACCGAGCTCGCGAAGGAGCTCCTGGCTTGCGGGTTCGCTTGATGCGTGGGTGCCCACGAGGTAGCCCAAGGCGTTGGGACACAGGCGCGCCGCGCACAGGGCCGCCGTGCAGGATATGACCCCGTCGAGGAGCGCCGGCGCCTTCGAGGCCGCGGCTCCCAGGTAGAAGCCGCACATCGCCGCGATGTCGAATCCGCCCACCTTCGAGAGCACGTCGATCGGGTCGGCGGGATCGGGCGAGTTCGCGTCGATAGCGCGCTCGACCACGTCGCGCTTGCGCGCGAGCGAGGCGTCCGAGAGCCCCGCGCCGCGGCCGACGAGGCTCCGCGCGTCCGCCCGGATGAGCACTGCGGCCACCGCCGTCGAGGTGGTCGTGTTGCCGATGCCCATCTCGCCCGCGGCGAGAAGGCGCACGCCGGCGCGAGCAAGCCCGCACGCGACGGCGATTCCGACCTCGATCGCGCGCACAGCCCCATCGCGAGACATAGCGGAGCCGTGCGCGATGTTGCCGCTCCCCCGCCGCACGTTCGCGCGTACCATGCGCGCGTCATCTATGCCCCGGGCCATACCCACGTCGACGGGCACGACCTCGGCACCCGCGAACGCCGCCATGCGGCAGGCGCTCGTGGCCCCCTCGCACATGTTGCGCGCGACGGCTCGCGTCACGTCTTGTCCGCTTTGCGACACGCCTTCGGCAACGACCCCGTTGTCGGAGAAGAATACTGCGAGCGCACGGGGAAACTCGGCCACCTCGGCGCTCCCCTGAGCTGCGGCGATACGCGCGACGGCATCTTCAAAGTCGCCCAATCCCCCCAAGGGGTGCGCGATGGAGTCCCACGCGGCGTACGCGGCGGCGCGGGCGCACTCGTCTGTGGGCGCGATCCGGGAGAGCGCGGCTTCGAGCACGGCGCCCGGCGCCGACGAGAACGCGCGCTCGACTTCCTCGCGGATGCAGGCAAGCGCGGTTTCGGTTGCTTCAGCCATGCCGTCTCCTCTCTGCGAACGACGCTGCGGCAGACGCGAACGCGCGCGCAACGTCGGGGTTCGCAGGATAGTACACATGCGGGAAGCCCGCAACCAGGGACGGGGTAGTCGTCATGCACGGCCAGCCTTTGTCGCGCCGGGGCTTTTGCGCCCAAAAGTCGCCGCCCGGGCAGGTGGACTGCCAGTAGTGGAACTCGTGCGCGCGGATGCGTGTGCCGCGCGGCCCGTAGAGCCCGTCGCGTTGGGAAGTGAGCTCCACGTACCCGAAATGGGACAGCCCTCCCCCGTTCTCACTTGCGCCCTCAAGGGCGCCCACAACAGGCCAGCGCCGCCCCTCGCTATCGGAGATTTCGCGCTGCAGGTACAGAAACCCACCGCATTCGGCAACCGTCGGCATGCCGGATTCCACCGCACGCCGCACCGCCTCGCGCATCGGCGCGTTCTCGGAGAGCTGCCGCACATGAAGCTCCGGGTAGCCGCCTCCCAGATAGAGGGCGCTTGTCCCCCGCGGCAACTCGCTATCACACAGGGGGCTGAAAAAGGCCAGCTCGCAACCCAGGTCCTCGAGCGCGCGCAGGTTCTCCTCGTAGTAGAACGAGAACGCCTCGTCACGCGCAACGGCGACGATGGGCCGCGCTCCCGCGATCGGCTCCAACCGGTAAGGTTCCTCGCAGATATCGGGTGCCGTCGCCGCTATTTCGAGCAAGCGGTCGACGTCGACGCTCTTTTCCACCAGCTCGGCCATCTTGTCGATGCGCGCGGAGAGCTGCTCGACCTCGTCGGCGGTCACAAGCCCCAGATGCCGGCTTTCGAGCGAGAACGCCTCGTCGGCGGGAATATTACCCAAAACCGCGACGCCCGTGTGCTTCTCGATCGCAGGCGCCGCGTAGGCGCAGGCAGCGGCGCTCGTCTTGTTCAGCACGACGCCGCGCACGTTCGCACAAGGCAGGAACTCGGCGATGCCGCGGATTACGGCGGCGAGCGATAAAGACGCCCCGCGCCCGTTCACCACTAAAACGACCGGCGTTTCCGTGTCGCGCGCAACCTGGTAGCTGCTCGCGTCGGCCACGCCGGGCGCCATGCCGTCGTAGAAGCCCATGACCCCCTCGAGAACCGCGACATCCGCGCCCGCGGCGCCGCGTGCGAGCAGGGCGCGCAGCGTCGGGGCGTCGGTGAAGAAGCCGTCTAAGTTCCCCGAGCGCGCGCCCACGACGCGGCGATGAAAGAGCGGATCAATGTAGTCGGGGCCGCATTTGAAGGCCGCGCATGCAAGGCCGCGGCGCGCGAGCGCGCGCAGGAGCGCGCACGTAACGACCGTCTTGCCGCTCCCGCTCGAGGGCGCAGCGACCATGAAGCGCGGGATGGTCGTGCTCACCGGGCGCCGCCTTCCCCACCTGCACCACGCGCGCTGACGAGGAACACGGGGTTTTGCGCCTTCATAAGATGGTGCGAGCCTACAGCCTCGGCGCGGGCGGCCGACACCTGGCAAGCCTCGAACCCCTTAAAGCGCGAACTCGAGAGGAGCGCGCACGCCTCGGTGAGCGTCTCAACGGTGACGCATGGCACGCACAGGCGAACCTGCGAGTTCTTCTCGAGCGCCACCTCCACGATGGAGGGAAGCTCGCCCGCGCTCCCGCCGACGAACACGGCGTCGGGGACGGGCAGTATCGCGAGCGCTTCGGGGGCGACACCGGGGACCGCATGCACGTTGCCGCACCCGAATGCATCCGCGTTCTCTCGGATGAGCCGCACGCCGGCCGCGTTGCGCTCGACCGCCCATACCGACCCCGCTCGCGCGACGAGCGCCGCCTCGATCGACACGCTCCCCGTGCCGGCGCCGACGTCCCACACGGTGTCGGTCGCGGTAAGGCGCAGCTTCGCGAGCGCGACGGCGCGCACCTCCTGCTTGGTCATGGGAACGTCGCCGCGGATGAAGAGCTCGTCGGGAATGCCCGAGGAAGCGTACGGCCAGCGGGAACTCGCGGCGCGGGATGCGCCCGCAGAGTCCGCCGCGGAAGAAGCCGCCGCGGGCGCAGACACGCCGGCCGGCACCTCGGAGGCTGCGCTAGAGCCCGCAGGCGACCCGGCGCCGCCTGCGAAATCGATAAGCATCACGTTCAAGTCGTCGAACGTCTGACCTGTGATTTCACTTGCGGTCGCGCAGGTGATGCGCTCGTCGGGGTACGACAGGCGCTCGGCCACCGTCACGCACGCGTCCCCGAAGCCCGCCTGCACAAGCTCGCCCGAAAGCCGCGAGGGATCTTCCCCGCCCGACGTGACGAGGAAGAGCTCACCTGCGCGCTCGGCCTCGGCCACGATGTCGCACGCCACGCCGTGAGCGCTCGCGAAGCGCCAATCCTGCCATGGACGCGCGAGGCGCGCGGCGAGATACGACGCTGAGCTTATGCCGGGAATGACGCGCACGTCCACCTGCGCGTCGCCGGAGAGCGCCTCCACCAGGCGGCGCGCGCCGCTGAACAGCCCCACATCGCCCGTCATCACGACCACGGCGCGCTGCCACGACGCCGCATCGGTGAGCGCGGCGACGATGTCCGCCGTCTTCACGAGCTCGCATCTCACCACGTCGGGCGGCACGTCGATGCCGGCAAGCGCGCGATGAGCGCCGATGACCACGTCGGCGATGTCGATCGCGTCGAGCGCCGCGCGCGAGAGCAAGTCGGGGTTTCCGGGCCCCGCCCCGATGATCGTTACCCTTCGCATGGAATCTCCCGATACCCGCGCGGCGTGACCATACGGCCGCCTACGAGCTTCGTGTCCGCGTTGCCGACGAACACGGTGGTGAACATGTCGGCGTCGATCTCCCCCAGCTCGGAGAGCCTGCACATGCCCGACTGCTGCCCCTCGCGCCCGATGTTGCGTACCCAGCCGCAGAGCGTGTCGGGGGCCTTCCATTCGAGCATAATCTTCGCCGCGCGTGAGAGCCTGTCGGCGCGCTTTCTGCTGCGCGGGTTGTACAAACAGATGCAGAAGTCGGCGCTCGCCACGGCGGCGAGCCTGCGCTCGATGACCTCCCACGGCGTGAGCAGGTCGGAGAGCGACACGACCGCGAAGTCGTGGGCAAGCGGCGCGCCGAGCACCGCCGACCCGCTCTGAGCCGCGGTGGCTCCGGCGATAACTTCCACGTCTACATCGGGATAGTCCTCCGCAAGCTCCAGCACGGGGCTCGCCATGCCGTACACGCCCGCGTCACCGCTACACACGAGCGCCACGACTTCTCCACTCTGCGCGCGCGAAAGCGCAAGGCGGCACCGTTCGACCTCGTGCATCATCGGCGTCGCGAGATGCGCCGCGTCGGGCACGGCGGCGAGCGCGAGCTCCACGTATTTCGTGTAACCCACAACGACGTCGGACGCCTCGAGCGCACGCCGAGCCGCAATCGTCATGCCGTCGGGGCCGCCCGGGCCGATTCCCACCACGAAGAGCTTTCCCATCACCGCTCCTTAAACGAAAGTTTAATAGTTACCTTGGAAAACGCGACGGTCACGCCGCCGTGAGCGAGCTTCGGGAAGATAAGTTTGCCCCCCTCCGCGAGCGCTGCCCGCTCGCACACGTTGTCGACCCCCACCGTCGCGCGCACGAAATCAGATGGCGAAACGCTGCCTTCGACCTGCGACAACTCCTCTGCGGAATACGTCGCAAGCGGGATATTGCGCGCGCAGCAGAAGGCGAGCAGACCCTCCTCGTGCGCCTTCACGTCGATCGTCGCCGCCTCGCGCACGGCCGAAGGCGAGATACCCACCTGCCCGCACGCGAGAAGAAACGCCTCCTCGATCGCTTCGGCGCACGCACCGCGACGGCATCCTATGCCCGCAACGATGCAGGGCACGACAAGGCGAAGCGGCTCGGGCGCAGGCGCCTGCGCCCGCACGCCCGCCGGCTTCCCCGTCTCACCGGCGGGCACGACCTCGCCCGTTGTCTCCGCCGCACGAACGGACGCACCTGCATTCGCGCCAGCGAACGGCGACACGACGATATCGGCCCGAGCGCGGTCGGACGCAATGTCAACCCCCTCAGGCGGCTGTCCCGAAATCGGCATGTCGGAATAGAGCGCCACGCGCCCGCCCGAAAGCAGCCGCGCCGACACTCGCTTGATGGCCTCGGGATTCGAAACGGCGAGCCCCGCACAGCGCGCCCACGTATCCACCGCCCACACGCCGCGGACGTCGGTCGCCGTGGTGATGACGGGGATGGCCCCTGCCGCGCGTGCCACAGTTTGCGCAAGCTCGTTCGCACCGCCCAAATGCCCCGACAAAAGCGGGACGGCAAAGCGCCCCGCCTCGTCGATCGCCACAACCGCGGGATCGTTTGCCTTCGAGGCGACATGCGGCGCGATCGCCCGCACGGCGATGCCCGCCGCGCCCACGAACAGAAGCGCGTCCGACGCTTCCCACGCGAGCGCCGTCCATGCGCGCAGGTCGGCCTTCCCCTCGCCGAACCCGCGCGAAACGGAAACGTCCCAGCCAGGGTCGTCTTCACCTGTCTGCGCGCAATCGGAAAGCGCGTGTGCGGTGCGCACCGCCAACGCATACCCCCTCTCAGTGAACGCTATGCAGGAAACCCTCATCTAGCGCACCACCATCGTCGAGAAGTAGCTGCCCCGATCGGGCACATCGTCGAGCGAGCGGTACACGCGCTCGCCCGGAAGCCCACAGTCCTCTACAAGCTCGGCACCGTCGAAGGCACCCTCCTCGCAAAGGAAGCGCTTCGTGTCCGCAAGCGAGCGGCGCGCCTTCATGACCACCTTCGTCCCCGGCCAGCCGATTGCACGGCGCACCCCGTACAGAACGCCTTTACTCATACGTCGCCCCCAATTTCCCGATAACTGCATCGGCGCCCGACGTGCGGAAAAGCTCGCGGCGCTCGGCGTCGAACACGACCGCGGCGATGTCGCATGCGCCCGCCGCGCGGCGGCGCAACCTGTCCTCAATTGCCGCAGCGAGCGAGGCGCGCGCAGCGTCCCCAACGCCGGCGGCCTCGATTACCTCGAGCGCCGCCGTGGTCGTGACGGACGACATGATCTCGCGCACGGTCTTCGCGCCCGCGCCGGCCATGGCCGCGTGGGCGGCCAGAATCTCCGCGCGGCAGTCGGCGGTACGCGAATGGGTGTCCATGATGCCGCCCGCGACCTTCACCAACTTGCCGATGTGTCCCACAAGAAGGACATTGGTAAATCCCTCGCGAACGCAGCAGTCAATCGCATCGCCCACAAAGTTGGAGATGAAGACCACCGGCGCACCGTTTAGGTGGAAATGCCCCGAGATGAACTGCCCGCCGTAGTTGCCGGGCGTGAGCACGACTCCGCGCCGCCCCATAGCCGCATGCTGCCGGATCTCGAGCTCGATGCTGTCGCGCAAGGCAGCGAGGCTGCGCGGCTCGACGATGCCCGTCGTGCCCAGGATGGAGATGCCGCCCTCTATCCCCAGATGCGGGTTGAAGGTCTTTTTGGCAAGGGCAACACCCTCGGGTACCGAAATCGTCACAGCAATATTTCCAGAAAAGCCGTGCGCGGCGCACACCTCGCGCACCGCCGAAGTGATCATCGCGCGCGGCGTCGCGTTGATGGCGGCCGCCCCCACCGGCTGCTCGAGCCCGGGCAATGTCACGCGCCCCACGCCCACGCCGCCATCGACGGAAACTTCCGATTCGCGCGCGGGCACGTCCTTGCTGCCCGCAGCACCCGTGCCCGACCCCGCATGTTCCACGTGCGCGTACACGAGTACGCCGTCAGTCACATCGGCATCGTCGCCTGCGTCCTTTCGCACGGCGCACTGGGCGCACCCCTCGCCGATGCATGCGTCGACCACGTTCGCCTCGACGGGCAGCCCGCCGGGGGTGACGATCGACACGCGGCCGACGGGCTTTCGTGACAAAAGCATCTCGCAGGCCGCCTTCGCCGCGAGCGCGGCGCAGCTCCCCGTGGTGTAGCCGCAGCGCAGGCGGGTCGTCCCGGTATATATGTAGTGCTCGAAGGCCACGCTAGCTGCTCGCCTTCCGATACCCCGTGGCAAACGAAGGGTCGTAAAGCTTGCTGCGCTCGTACGACTCCGCTTGCGCGCCGTTGTGCGAAAACCCGCCGCGAGCTCCGAGCACGCGGCCCACCACCACGAGCGCCGTGCGGTCGATGCCCTCTCGCGCGCCCGCATCGGCGAGCGTGCCCACTGTGCATCGCACCACGCGCTCCTCAGGCCAGGTCGCCTTGTACACGAGCGCGGCCGGCTCGTCGGAGCTGCGGCCCGCGGCCAAAAGCTCGGCGGAAAGCTCAGCGAGCATACCCGAGCTCAGGAAGATGACCATAGTCGAGCCACTTTCCGCCATGGTGCGCATGCCCTCGCCCGCGGGCATGGGGGTACGTCCGGAAAGCCGCGTGATCACGACCGACTGGCTGATTCCCGGCAGCGTGTATTCCTGGCGAAGCGCCGCCGCGGCACCGCAAAAGCTCGACACGCCGGGCACCACCTCGTAGTCCACGCCGCGCGCGTCGAGCGCGTCCATCTGCTCCTGGATGGCGCCGTACAGGCACGGGTCGCCCGTGTGCAGGCGCACCACGTCCTCGCCCCGCGCATCTGCCGCGCACATCACGTCGAGCACTTCCTCCAAGGTCATGTGCGCGCTGTCGTAGACGATGCAGGATTCCTTGCACTCAGCGAGCAGCTCGGGGTTCACAAGGCTTCCCGCCCAAACGACCACGTCGGCTGCGCGCAGAAGGCGCGCCCCGCGCAGCGTGATAAGGTCGGCGGCGCCCGAGCCTGCGCCAACGATATGAATCATCCGAGCCTTCCCTTCCCGTTTCTCATCGCAACCGTTTACGCCGCCATTCGCGCAGCGGGCAAAACACGGCGCCTGCGGCGGCAATCGGCGCAAATACGCAGGCAGGAGGCGCAATGCCGCCCGCCCTGGCTTTGACACGTTCACAAGTGCCCACTATCATAGTAAAATATTCGGCAACGAGCATATGACAATCGGATAAAAGGAAATGACCGGCGCGGCGCCCGCACAGCCCGCGCTGGCTTGCGGAGGGAACCAGGTGGGAATCCTGGGCAAGGGACATTACTGTATAGGACGCGCGGGCGAACCGCCTCGCGCCCCAAGCCAGACTGCTTCGCCTTTTCCTCACGGCATCGCCGTGGCGTTAGCTCCTTGTGAACCCCGAGGGGTGCGCTTTTCTTTCGCTTGTGCCGACAAGCAACTGTCGCCGGGGGACCGGCAAACCGAGGAAAGGAAAAACCATGTCCGATCAGATGTCACGCCGCGGCTTCATGGGCGCCGCAGCAACCGGAGCCGTCGCGCTCGCCGGAGTCGCGCTCGCGGGCTGCTCCAACACCTCCGCGAGTTCCGAGAAATCGAGTGAAAAGGAGAAGGCCGTGAAGCCGGTCATCCTCGTCACGAGCTTCGGCACGAGCTACAACGACTCGCGCCACATCACCATCGGCGCCATCGAAGACGCTATCCGCGAGAAGTACTGGCAGGACTACGACATCCGCCGCGCCTTCACCGCGCAGATCATCATCGACAAGCTGAAGAAGCGCGACGGCATCACGATCGACAACATGACCGAGTCGCTCGACCGCTGCGTGGAAGACGGCGTGAAGGAAATCGTCGTGCAGCCGACGCATCTCATGGGTGGCCTGGAATACACCGACGTGAAAGACGAGCTCGACAAGTACGCCGACAAGTTCGACAAAATCTCGCTCGGCGACCCGCTGCTCACCTCCGACGACGACTACAAGAAGGTGGCCGCAGCCATTAAGGAGAACATGGCGTCCTTCGACGACGGCAAGACGGCGCTGTGCCTCATGGGCCACGGCACCGAAGCCGATTCCAACGCCGACTATGCCAAGATGCAGGAAGTGTTCAAGAACGAGGGCTTGACGCAGTTCTTCGTCGGCACCGTCGAGGCTGAACCGACCTGCGAGGATGTTATCGCCGCCGCGAGCGCCGCAGGCTACAAGAAGGCCGTGCTCGCGCCGTTCATGGTGGTCGCGGGCGACCACGCGAACAACGATATGGCAGACGAGACCGACCCCGACAGCTGGGCTGCGAAGTTCGTGGCCGCCGGCTTCGAAGTGACGTGCCTGCTCCAGGGTCTGGGACAGAACGTCGCGGTCGACGACATCTACGTCTCACACGTGGACGACGCCATCGCCAAGCTGTAAACTCGCCGCGCACGGGGGCGCCGGTCGCGTCCCCGTGCAACGGGCATGCGCCTTCCCCGACTGACGGCGCATGCCCGTTGCATTCGCATCCCGCCCACCCACAGCACGGCGCGGGCAGTCGAAGCGATTGAAAGGAACCCCTCCATGTTGAAGAAAACCCTCGCCTTCGCCCTGTCGGCGGCGCTTTTCGCGTTCTCGCTCGCCGGCTGCGGCGGAAATTCAATCGACAGCGCAAAGGCAAGCGATGCCGATTCCCAGGAAAAGACCGAACAGGCAGCCGATGCGCCCGAGGGCGCAAGCGCTGCCCCCATCACCGCCGACAAGGTGGCCGACGGCACCTATCCGATCACCGTAGATTCCAGCTCGAACATGTTCAGGATTGTGGACGCCCAGCTCATCGTGGAAAACGGCTCCATGCACTGCGTGATGACACTTTCCGGCACGGGCTACGGCAAGCTCTTCATGGGCACGGGTGACGAGGCTGCCGCCGCGAGCGAGGCCGACTTCATCCCCTATGTGGAAAACGCGGAAGGCAAGTACACCTACGACGTGCCCGTTGAAGCGCTCGACGAGGACACCGCCTGCGCCGCGTGGAGTATTAGAAAAGAGCAGTGGTACGACCGCACGCTCGTGTTCGAATCCGCCGGCGTCGATCTGCGCGCCGACGCACTGAAGTAACGCCATGCGGTCGATTCTTCCCAAGGGGGAAAACAGGAAGCGCCACAGCATCGCGGCGCGCGCGATCGCCTGCGTTCTCGTCGCCCTGCTCGCGCTTCCCTTCGCGGGGTGCAGTGCGAGCCCGAACGCGACCGGTGCCACGACGGGCTCTCAGGAATACACTGTGAGCGTCTCGCTTTCCGGCGGGTCAGGGCGCGCAAGCATCGCCTCACCAACCACAATTGTGAAGGATGGCGACACCTACACCGCGACCATCACCTGGTCGAGTTCGAACTACGACAAGATGACCGTCGACGGCGTGGACTACGCGCCCATAAACGACGGCGGCAACTCCACGTTCGAGATACCCGTCACGCTCGACGAGGACATCGCCGTGTCGGCCGAGACCGTCGCCATGTCGACGCCGCACACCATCGACTACACGCTCCACTTCGACTCATCCACCATGAAAGAGAAATCGGGCGACGATGCAAGCGGCGACTCCCCCGCGGGAACGGCTTCAAGCGCCGCGGCCGACTTCCACAACCCAGATTTGGGCTGCGGCTGGGAGCCGACGGGGACGCTTCAGCTTGAATACGCCAAGCACTTCACTGTCGACGAGTTCGAAGGCGGCCTGCGGCTTATCTGCGTTTCGAACGGGGAGCGCTTCCTCGTGGTACCGCAAGATGCGAAGGTACCTGATGGGTTGAGCTCTGACATCGCGGTCATAAGGCGCCCCGCCGACAAGGTGTACCTCGTGTCGTCGGCGACGATGTGCCTGGTCGACGCGCTCGATGCGAACGACAATATCTTCATGTCGGGCACGAAGGCCGACGATTGCTCGGTCGCGGGCTTCAAAAGCGCGCTCGAAAGTGGGGCGATCGCCTACGGCGGCAAGTACAGCGCGCCCGACTACGAGCGAATATCGGCCTCGGGCTGCACGCTCGCCATCGAGAACACCATGATCAACCACACACCCGATGTGAAGGAAAAGCTGCAGAAACTCGGGCTCGTCGTGCTCACCGAACAGTCGTCGAGCGAGCCCGAAGCACTCGGGCGCGTCGAGTGGATTAAGCTTTTCGGCGTCCTGTTCGACAAGGAAGACGAGGCCGCGCACCTGTTCAACGAGCAGAAGGCCCGCGTCGAGCAAACGTCGGGGCTCGCGTCGTCAGGTAAAACCGTGGCGTATTTCTACATTAACTCGAACGGGGCCGCCGTCACGCGGCGGGCGGGCGACTACGTGGCGCAGATGATCGAGCTTGCAGGCGGCAACTACGCGCTCGATGACGCGCAGACGGCGTCGACGTCAGGTTCGTCAGTAACGCTCGAAATGGAGCGCTTCTACGCGACGGCGAAGGATGCCGACATCATCATCTACAACGGCGCCATCGACAAATCGGTTGCCACCTTGAACGACTTTGTAGGCAAAAACGCGCTATTGTCGCAGTTCAAAGCCGTGAAGAATGGCAACGTCTGGGTCACAAGCGCCGACATGTACCAGCAGATGACTTCTACCGCCGACATTATCGACGAGCTGCACGGGGCGTTCACCGGCGATGACGCGAGCGACTTCCATTATCTGAGGAAGCTTGGCTAGCGTCATGAGAAGCCGGCTTTCCATGACATACGACGAATCGGGGCGCGCCGCGCGGTGTCGTGTCGTGACGGCGCTGCTCGCTGTTGCCCTCATCGTGCTCGTCGGGGCCAACCTGTGCATCGGGAGCGTGCTCGTGCCCGCAGACCACATCCCCGGTATCCTTTCGGGCGGCGCGGCCAATTCCATGGAAAGCCAAGTCATCTGGGAGATTCGCCTGCCGCGTGTGCTTTCAGCCGTGCTTCTCGGCGGGGCGCTTTCCCTCTCCGGGTTCCTGCTGCAGACGTTTTTCAACAACCCCATCGCCGACCCGTTCATCTTGGGCGTCTCCTCGGGCGCAAAGTTCGTCGTCGCGCTTACGATGATCGTACTTCTGGGCGCGAACCAGGCCATGTCCTCGCCGGCCATGGTGGTCGCAGCGTTTCTGGGCTCGCTTATCACCATCGGCTTCGTGCTCCTCATCGCACGGCGCATAAGTTCCATGGCCATGCTCATCGTGGCGGGCGTCATGGTGGGATACATCTGCTCGGCGGCGACGAACTTCCTCATCGCCTTCGCCGACGACCAGTCCATCGTGAACCTGCACAACTGGTCTTTGGGTAGCTTCTCGGGTTCGAGCTGGGACGACGTCGCGGTCATCGCGGTCGTGGTGATCACCGTGAGCGCATGCGAATTCGCGATATCGAAGCCCCTTTCCGCCTTCCAGCTGGGAGAAGCCTACGCGAAAAGCGTCGGCGTGAACGTCGCACGCTTCCGCATGGTGCTCGTCCTTCTAGCGAGCATGCTCTCCGCCTGCGTGACCGCGTTCGCTGGTCCGGTGTCGTTCGTAGGCATCGCGGTTCCGCATCTCGTTAAGTCGGCGCTGAAGTCGTCGAAGCCCATCCGCGTGATTCCTGCGTGCTTCTTGGGAGGCGCCATCTTCTGCGCGGGCTGCGATTTGATCGCGCGCACGCTGTTCTCCCCCGTCGAGCTTTCCATCAGCGCCGTCACCGCCATCTTCGGCGCGCCGGTGGTTATCGCACTCATGTTGAAGAAGCGGGTGAGGTAGATGGGGGAATTCGTGCCGCGGACCAAAACGCTCGGAGGGAACATTCCATGCTTGGCCAGTCCTGAGCTCGCACGAAAGCGCCAGAAGGCACTTTCGGCTCGTGCGGAACTGCGCGCGGAACGCCTCCTTCGAGCGGAGTCGAACCTCGAAACCCCGGTCGAAACGCAGGCTGACGGAGCGCCGCTTTTCCGCATAAGCGACCTGTCGGCGGGCTACGACAAGAAGGTCGTAGTCGAAGGCGTCGATCTGGAGGTTCGCGCGGGCGACGTCGTGGCGCTCATCGGGCCGAACGGCTCGGGCAAGTCGACCATCTTGAAAACCATCACACGCCATCTGGCACCGCTTGCCGGCGCGGTCGAGCTCGACGGGCGGGAGATTTCCCGATGGAAGACGGCGGAGTTCGCAAGGAACCTTGCCGTTATGCTGACAGATCGCCCCCGGACCGAACTCCTCACCTGCCGCGATATCGTGGAGGCGGGAAGGCATCCCTACACCGGGCGAATGGGAACACTCTCGCCTGACGACCATAGTCGGGTCGACGAGGCCATGAAAACCGCACATGTGGAAAAGCTCGCCGAGCGCGACTTCATGCAGATAAGCGACGGGCAACGCCAGCGCGTCATGCTCGCACGCGCCATCGCGCAGGATCCGCGTGTGCTCGTGCTCGACGAGCCCACATCGTATCTCGATATCCGCTACCAGATCGACCTGCTGCGAATACTTCGCCACCTTGCGAAATCGCAGAATGTGGCTGTCATCATGTCCATCCACGAACTCGAGCTCGCGCAGAAAAGCGCCGACAAGGTGATTTGCGTGAAGGACGGCCGGGTCTTCCGCGCCGGCGCACCCGAGGACATATTCACGCGCGAGACGATTGGCGAGCTCTACGGCCTTCAACATGGCACCTTCAACGAGCGCTTCGGCAGCGTGGAAATTGGGCGCCCGCACGGCGATGCGCACACGTTCGTCATCGCCGGCGCGGGTACGGGGTCGGCTGTGTTTCGCCAGCTCATCCGGCAGGGCAAGGCGTTCTACGCGGGCGTTCTGCACGAAGGGGACATCGACTGTGAGCTCGCGCACGACCTGGCGGCGGAATGCGTGGCCGAGCGCGCCTTCGAGCCTATCGGGGATAAAACCATAGCCCACGCCAAAGAGCTCCTCGTCCACTGTGCGCGCCTTATCGTGTGCCCCGCCGCCTTCGGCACCATAAACGCCCGCAACGCAGAGCTCGTCGAGTTCGCACGCTCACATGGTATCGAGGTCATGCGAGCGTGCGAAGGCGCATTGGAGGATTCCAAATTGGAGTGGGAAGGATAAACTGGACTTTCTTTTAAGGATCCTCAGGCTACAGTTCCTACGCCGACGAGGTCTACAAGGCGCCGGAGAACCTCGTGAACAGGTATTTCCACGCCGACGAGCCCAACTAGGCCTAATCCAAGCGAGATTCCAGACTCGACAGACCATTGAGAGTTAGGTCGTTGGCGACCTCAGAGACACGCTCGATAGGAACCGAGCCGTCAGACAGTGCCCACGTGCGATAGATACCGATAATACCCGACAGCAAAAACGCCAGATAATAGTCGAACATCTCGTCCTTGAGACCTTGGGGCAGCAGATCGCGCTCGGCAATCTCATGTTCGAGCGGCGCACGAAGACGAGCCATGAAATCATCGAGCGGAATATTCTCGATCAGCTGACGATTGAGCACTAAGTTGTTGCACAGTGCCTCGTTAACGGTTTTAAAGAAGGTCGCCGCCGCGCCAAGAGCGCGCTCGTTGGTGTCACCGTCCATAGAAGCAAGCGTTTTCTCGACCGAGTCGACAATCATCTCCACCACATCGACGGCAATGGCATCGAGCAGGCCGTCAACCGTACCAAAGTGTACGTAAAAGGTCTTGCGGTCGACATTGGCCTCGCGCGCGATGGCACTCACCGTAATGTCTGCCAGCGGCTTTTCCATGAGCAGGCGCTCGAAAGCCGAAAGGATGGCATTACGGCTGCGAACGATGCGACGATCAAGACGCGGTTTGCTGGTTGCCATGGGCGTGTCCCTTCGATATGCGAGCATTCATCAACAGATGAGAGATAATCTACGTAAGAGGATTATCCCCCATACAGCACAAATATGCCTCGCATCATGAAGAACGCACGACTGCCCTACTGCGACTTAGGGTGCTTCTTCTTATTGAGTGCCGACGGAGATACGCGAATACCGTCTCCTGTCTGACGCACATAGGCCTTATGAGCCGGCTTTGCGGTCCCAGAAGCCTTCTGAGCGTGCTTCTTGGGATCAACGGTTACAGCATTCGTGGGGTGCGGCTTAGTGGGCGCAGAGGGCGTCTGAGGCGTGCGGCCGAGCTTGCGCATCACGCGATCCCAGCGCGCATGGATGCTCTCGTTGTGGGCGCTCTTAAGTCCCAGCAGGGGCGCAGCCAAAATGGTAGGCGCAATAAACGTAATGAGACGCCACAGCAGATAGCCGGCGGTCGAAGCCGAACCGAAGAAATGACCCAAGAACAATGCAAAGCCGCCCTCAGCGCCACCAGTTCCACCGGGCAAGGGAACCGCAGAGCTTAACAGCTGGACAAAGGCGCTCGCGGCCATGACCGAGAAAAAGTCGACCTCGTGGTGGCCAAAGGCAAGCATCAGGAAATACGGAACCAGATAGAAAAACGCGAGCTGCAGCATGGTGATAAACACGGTGAGCAGCATGGAAGAAAAATGTCCGGCCGAAAGCTTGAACTTCTCGGAGAAGGAGTAGATCTCGCCATCGACAAACGTGCGCCAACTCTCGATCTTAGTGGCCGAGACACCAATGCGCTCAAGCCAATTGATGATGCAATGGGCGACGCGCGTGACGGTCTTAGGCATGAGCGCGACGGCGAAGATGCCCAGCAAGATGCAGCAGTGCCCACCAAAGCTAAAGACGCACAGCAACGTCATGTCGCCATAGCGCTCGGCAAAAAAGGGCATGCGAGCAAGCAGTAGGATAGCGCCCCAGGCAACGAGGCCAAACTGGTACACGATAAAGCGCGTGAACTGCGTGGCGCCAGCCTCGCCCACGTTTTGGCCGGCCTTGGTCAGGCGATAGATCTGAGCCGGGGTGGAGCCCATCATCATGGGCGTCAGGTTGCCAAAGAAGATGCCACTCGCCTCGACCGAGATCAGGTCGTGGATGCCGACGGGCGAATTGGGATCGAGCCAGACGGCGATCGCATAGGCCACAATGCCAAAGAACAGGTACATGAACATGCAAAGACACGCGACAACGAGCCAAGACGCCTGGACGCTCGACATAGCGGCCCAGAACTGCCCCATCTGCCCGGTTACCACCAGATAGACGATATAACCTACCAGCACGACGCCGATAAAGATGGCGCCGCGGCGTGCGCTCTTATTGTCATCTCCGCCCGAGGCCTCAACCTCGACCTGGGGCTTAGACGTATGCTGAGAGGACTCCGTCATGAGACTCCTTCTAACAGTCAAAATATCTTGGATATTGTACCCGTAAGGGCCATAGGCAGAACGCAAAGCTCTGGTTCAAACGGGAATTGCAGACGGTTGTTTGAAAATAAAAAATCCGGCCTTCCATAGGAAGTCCGGGTATCAGATGCGTGGTAGCCCGTACCAGATTCGAACTGGTGATCTCCGCCTTGAGAGGGCGGCGTCC
>OLQS01000069.1_pt1 | contig 71794 bp, 49 predicted proteins | sample 1672291 | NCBI WGS metagenome assembly OLQS01 (sample SAMEA3136668, study PRJEB25190) | human gut metagenome | biome: human gut; feature: human-associated habitat; material: faeces | place: Austria | collected 2013
GGATATCGGACACAGGGGCCGCAAGGGCCCTTACACCAACTTTTTCGACACTACCGCGACGGCGCCATCGACATGCGGGAGCTGCTCCCCAGACTCGCCAAACAGGTCGTGAACGCCGCGATGGACGCCGAGGCCGACCAGCTGAGCGGTGGCGGGGCGAACAGCCGAAACGGCTACCGCGAGAGGTCGCTCGCACCTGCGCCGGCACGCTGACGCTGCGCATCCCGAAGCTCCGCTCCGGCAGCTTCTTCCCGGACGACGTGATCGAGCGCCACCGGCGCGTGGACCGCGCCCTCGTTGCCGCCGTCGCCGAGATGTACGCCACCGGCACGAGCACCCGCAAGGTGCAGAGGGTAGCCGAGAAGATAGGCGTCTCCAGGCTCTCGAAGGACCAGGTGAGCGCCATCGCCTCGAGCCTGGACCAGGCATCGAGGATCTGTACGGAAGGCCGCTCGAGGGCTCGCCAGTGCCCTACGTCTGGCTCGACGCGACCTACGTCAAGGAGCCCACTCTTCTTCGAGATTGTTTTCCGCAAGATAGCCAAAGCAATATCATTCCAAAGGCGTATTTAAAACCCAGCCCCACTGGGGCGTAGCGGTAGTGTGGTAGTAGTTCAGCCACCAGGCCAGTGATATCGTCCTAATAAATTTAACGGGTTAAAGGGCTAGCAAAAACCGATACATCATCCGCATTATGCATTACAAAATGATGCGTAACTACACACCACATCGAAATTAACCTAAATGGCTCGATAATGGAATTACGCTCTTTTGTAATGGAGTCCTCCGGCTGATTCTATTATCTGTTCTACATTATTAATACAAAACTATTCGACCACGACATAACAGCTGAAACAACATTGCAGCCGGAGCAGGGATATCGCCTCCATTGACAAGCAAATGGCAACCCGCGATGAGAATCATCGGATTTGGTACCGATCCAGACCTCAGCAAAGGGTATAAGCAACGTTTGTATAAGGCAGATTTCCACTTTCCTCAACTAGCAACATTGAAGAACTAAAAGTAAACTGATTCAAATAATTGTATCAAGCTCAGTCATAATAATCCAACCGATTCTCAAGCTCTTTTTCGAGCAAGGCAATCCTTTGTGTAAGGCTTTTGATTGCCAAAACATGACGGCTCACCGCAACGCTAAGGGATAGAGAGATTGCAAGCAACAGCACAATTGCACCCAGGAAGAGGAAATTGGCCGGGTTAACAAACCCAATAGCCGTGGAGCAATAAAAAATAAGCTGAGGGAATAAATCACAAAGCAAGGCCGCCATGCACATTAAAATCCAAAGCAAAGAATACTTAAGAAGCATCTTTCCTTTGGATACGAGTCGAAGAACATAAACGAGGAACCCACCAAAAAAGATGGCTGCCCCAATCCTTAGAAAAAAATTCATTATTGGTCTCCCCTATGGATCCAACACACAAGGACAATAGCAAGCGTAACTTTAATCATGTAGTAGACGGAAGAGAGGACCCCAATGGATGAACGCCCGCCCTGGCGCTCATTCATCTTTACAGGTGCCTCCATAACGGGGAGACCAAGCTTCATAGCCAAAGCTATCGATTCCGGCTCCGGATAATCATCAGGATAGCTCTTGCAGAATAAGTCGATGGCGTCTTTATTGCAGGCTCTAAAGCCAGAAGTGGGATCGGTGACCGCCTTACCTGTAAGCAACTTAAGCAAAAAAGAGAGCCACCTGATTCCAACACGACGCATAAAGGTTGATTGGAAACCGTCGGTCTCGACCAAGAATCGAGAGCCTATCGCCAGACTCGCCCCACCCTCAATCAGCTTAACAAGCTCAGGTATATAAGAAGGATCATGTTGGCCATCGCCGTCAACCTGAATGTCAATATCATAGCCAAATCTCTGAGCATACTTATGCCCCGCCTGGACCGCCCCACCGATACCAAGGTTCTGTGGGAGATCCAATATGTTGACATCATGCTCTCGACAAAGCCTAAGTGTCCCATCCTGTGAGCCGTCGTTAATTACGACATAGTCATATCCAGCAGCCTTAATAGAAGCAACGGTATTGAGAATGCATTCCTGCTCGTTATAAGCGGGAATAATTACCAGAACACGCGGATATCCTTTTGAATCTTTTGTTAAAGCAAATGACAATCGAGTTTCATCCATTCCAAATAATAGTTGGCCCTTAGCGACGCTCGAAGAAAATGCGGCCCTTACAGTCCAACGCACTGTCTAGTAATGAATAAAGTTTACAGCATCCGGACTAACCATCGCGAAGTTACATCTCAAGCTTGGATATTTAGTTTGCACGGCTGGCATACAGCTGACGTTCACCTGGAGCCCCCATCTGCCATCGCGAGATACAAATCCGCTGCGGCTCTCGCCCAATTGCGCGGTGCATAAGACTTCGACGCCATTCTAATCGGACAAAACTGCTCCAACTATCCCCCCATCCCAACGATAGCCTTAATCTTTGGCACTAGCTTAAAGAAACGCGGTCAGGGTTGATACAGGCGAGGCCAACATGCAGCAGCGACGCGACGCCGGACGCTAGCAATAAATAGGCGCCGAGACCCATGTCGGCCCCAAAGCCAGGCGCAATAACAGCGGCGTGCTTCTTGATATTCAGCGGTGCTCAAGCGAGCAAATATTCATGAAATAGGAGGAATCGACAATACCAAAATCGGCACTTATATCCAACTTCACGCAAAAGCCGAACAAAAGCCCTTGATTATCAACTTCATCCGAACAAAAGCCAGCCAAGTATCACTTAGCAAATACAAAACGCCTTCTCGACATCCATAGCAGTGGCATCCCAGTTATATCGACTTTCAACAAGCGCCCTAGAGTTTCGAGACTGAAGAGAAAGCAGCTCTCGATCATCAAAAAGCCTGCATAATGCCGAAACCACCTCATCAGATGCCATGGACCGAATTATTGTGCCGTAGCTATCATCTAAGATAAGCTCGCGTGCCCCGCCCACATCTGTTACCACTGCAGGCGTTCCGCAGGCTGAAGCTTCAAGAAGTACCGTTGAAAAGCCTTCGGAACGAGTTGGAAGACAAAGCACATCTGCTTGCTGAAGTAAGGAAGAAATATCCTCTGTGTTACATCTCCCAAGCCAAAACAAGTTAGACGAACAGGCTTCCTTGACCTCATTAGCCAGCGGACCATCCCCTGCAAGAACAAAACAAATATCACGCTTGGTAATATCTTTTGTGCGAGCCGCCTCAATAATTGAATTAATTCCCTTTTCAGGAATAAGCCGCCCGACAAAAGCTACAACCAAAGATGACTGAGGGATACCTAATTCAGATCGGAAATCTCTCCCCGAAGAAATACTCCTATAGAATGAGGCATTGATTGAGTTTGAAATGACGCCCTTTGCAGTGATATTAAAGTGCTGAAGCCATTCAACACTTTTAGAAGAAATCCCATAGAAATCAGGGTCAAACGTCTTTACGCGATCCGTAATCCAATCCTCATATCGGCGCACAAAAAAATCAAGGAGTGGCTGATTGAAGGAAAGATACGCTGAGCCGTGGTCGAGAACGACAGCCTTAGCACTATGATCCGCAGCAAACCTCAGCCCTTCGAGCGAGAGAGGGAAAAGTCTCGTGTTTATCAGAACACCATTCCACTCATAATCATCAAGGGTTTGCAGGAGTCGGTAATAATCACTGGTTTTTTTGGGAAGAGGAAGTCTTCCATCAAGTAACGGAATGCAAGGAAGACGAATTACCTCCAGGCCGTTTTCGACTGAATGACCGACTCCCACGCGCATCGAATCATTAGTAACGATAACCACCCTATCGCCGCGTGCAGTCAAGGCGTGAGCGAGACCATCGACAAAAATACCAATTCCACTAAGTTGCGGGTGATAATGGTGAGTGAAAATACAAATAGAGGAGCTCATCACATAACCTCATCTGATATAGATGTCATATCCTTAATTCTGTGCCGTCCAGACTTCCCCATCTCCAAAGTCGAGCAAGAGCGGAAGATGGGTATGTCGATTATCCGGTGACGGTATTTTTTTCCAATCGCAATACATCGTTGTAAGATATTTATCCGTCATACGAGGAACAGGGAATTCACTGCCTTCGAAAACCGCGCTGCTCAGAGGGAAAATCTCTGAAATAGGCACTGGCGCCATATTCGGCCAGCTTAACGTCAGACAGTAATCAGAGACCTCACCCGTATTTGAGTCGGCAATACAGGAATCGAACAAATCCTGGTAAGAGCATGCGCCTCGAGAAACCAGTTGTTCCACCACGTGCATAGCAGAACAACCAATTTGCTCGAGTTGACCAAGGAACCCTTTATGAGGGACAACAATGGAAGAAGAATGATATAAATAAGCTCTTTTCTGTGCAATTGATGCAGTTCGGACTTGCTTTGCACGAAGGCGTTTATCTGTATAGAGCTGGTCATATGGAAAGATGTCGACAAAAATGCCCATCGAACTGGAAGCCTCTCGAGCCTCTTGATTCTCGAAGCGAGTTCCATCGCGATACACCTTAGCAAACATCGCAGCATAGCCAGTAGTATTCCGCGATGTATGGAGCGAATATCCTTCCGGTAACCCACCCTCGGCTAAAGAGCAAAAGCGGTCATAATCTGAACGCATCATTCCGATATCTATATCATCATCCCAAGGGATAAACCCCCTATGACGCATTGCTCCTAAACATGTTCCACCGTCAAGCCACCACCTGATGCCGTGCTTAGAGCAGAATGCGGCAACAACCTGAAGGATATCCAATTCAGTGTTTTGAAGCTTTAATAGCGCGTGAGCTTTAGACATCATCGGCCTATCTCTTTTCCCCGAACCATTGTTGCGTCTGTTTCCCCAAAACAGAAGACTGATAAATAAGGCAAATGGCATTGGATATAAGCGCCGATACAGTAGGGCCATTTAAGCCAAACAGCATTTGCGCAGGAGCCATAACAGCGACAGCACTAATTAAGGACAGCATGCTGCCAACAAATACCCCTCGGTAATTATCAAGAGAAACCAGCAAATCGTTGACAAACCAAGCGATCCCAGTCAAAAAGGCACAAGCCAACATAGGCTGAAGGAGATCGGTATGTTTAGCTATTCCAGCGCCATAAAACAGTGACAGCAATAATTTACCGAAAAAGAAAAGGGCAACTGAAGATATGACACCGACAAAAAAGATGCCAGCAAGTATTTTACCTATGAGCGAAAAAAAGGACTTTTCTCTAGAATGGTAACGCTCTACTAGATAACCTAATAAAGGATTATAAATATAAGTCGCACCCATTTGGATAATTGCCACAGGTGCAGCAACTGATGCATAAATACCCAGAGCAGAATCTCCGAATGAATAAGATAAATACTGCCTGGGAATATTCGGCGCCGCAGAAGCAGCAATGCCGCCCAGAACGATGGGCAAACAGCTACATAGGAAGGCTCTGACCTTCGCTCCGCTAATTCCAAGCTTGATTGCAGAAATCCGATTTGATCTTGGATAATCGTAAATAACTCCAATGCCTATTGTCACTACCGTCATAAGCAACAGTGCACCTTCGAGGCTATTAAAAAATCCAAAGACAAGAATGAATGAAAGGAGAGAGCCGATGCCCTGCATTATGAGGGATTTCCCAATATAGTCCATCCTATGACCAACCTGATCATTAGCATGCATGACATCAATGACTAAGCCAGCGGTTTTATAGAGAGCATACAGAAGAATAGCGGGCACCGTACCAATACGACACGTTGCAATGGAATAGACGGCTAACATTGCAAACGCTATAAACGTAGTAAAGAAACGAAAAGTCAGGTATTCACCAGCAGAGTTTTTCCTTTCAACATCTGCAATTTGCACCGTGTACATCCTGTATTGGGCTAATTGAGAAAACATGTTGAAAATAGACATAGCCAGCGAATAAATGCCTGCAGCACTATATCCATCAGACAGCCGAACGACCAAAATGGTGATAAGCCACTGACAGCCTAAATTAGTCAACGAACCGACGGTATTCCAGAACATATTAAGTTTAATCGAAAGAGTCTTCTCTGTGGCCTTCACAAATATAAGCGCCCTTCTAAACCTGTCGAAATGAGGATACGGAGCTATCTCGCAGCTTTAAGTTCTTTTAAAATCAAAATAAACAGCCAATTCGGCACAAGACGTATAATGATATCTGCTTTAGCGATAGACGGGCAAGCTCGTCGGTATTTAAGTATACCAATTATGGAGCGCCGCTCCCTTGCTTCAGCGAACCCCAATATTTCCTTTAGATGCGGTGAATCGGGAAATCTATCGGCAAATCGCCTAGCAGTATCAACCCTGTTTTTAACTCTTGTCGAATACCAATCATCTTTTGAAGAAACACCTGCAAGGAATCCAGTTTCGTTACCACCATGTCGACGATACTTAACCAAAGGGGTCATAGTAAAGCTGCACTTCCCCAGTTCACTGCAACCCAATGTCAACCACAAGTCATGTGCAGTCGATTCCGGAAAGGGAATCATCGACTTCGCCGCACTCGCATCTAACATGAGAGCCATACCAATGCCGTAACATACGCTTGCGGCCTGTACAGTAATATCCTCTCCAGAGCACCAATTTACTTCCGGCGAATTAGGATGAGCTTTCCTATAACTCTTTACCAGAATATTTCCGTTTTCGTCAATTACCGATCTATCACAAACATCTAGAATTGAGCCTTCTTCTAGCATATGGTTGAGCGAAACTTCAACTCTATTAGGCTCCCAAATATCATCCTGATCGCAAAGTACTACGTAATCCCCTTCCGCCAAGGAGAGCAGCGCCTCGAACGATTTGACATAACCGAGATTATTATCACCGTGATAATACCGATAGGCGTTTTTCGTTATATGCGCTTGGATAAACCGCTCTAATGAATCCGATTCAGGGCAGTCATTTCTGACTAGAAGCGTAAGCGGAAACGTTTGTTTATCTATCGAATCAAGTTGTTCCGCGAAAAACTTAAGATCGGGTTTATAAGCTGAGAGAAGTACGCATACGCCAATATCATTTCCCATTTCTATTTCCAAAAATCCTCCCAAATTCATTGCTTAAAAATTATCAAAGCACCCTCAGTTAAAAGAAACTCTTTTAAAAATAGATTTTTTATCCCTGTCTCTTAAAACGAGCGCCTAATATCAATAAGTAACAACCTTTGTTCCATAAGGAATGTTATCGTAAATCCATTTTGCATTCTGAATCTCAAGGCGTACGCATCCAGCAGAGGATGGAACGCCCATCGTGGGATCCATCACGCGGTTGCTGTTGACGTAGTAGGGTGAGGAATGGAATAAGTAATCACCATAGAACTGCGTGTAGTAATAGCAAGTATATCCATGCCCAAAGGAGTATCCCTTACCGTAGACTTGATACTCCCCTATCACAGTTGGCGTGCTGGCTTTTCCAGTCGAACAAACATATCGACGGTTTAAGGTCCAATTATTCCATGACCCAGTGTAAATACTGGTAATACAACGTGACGTATCAACAAGTATCAGCCAATTTGTATTGCTTGAATAACTTTGAGCTTTAGCATCCATATAGTCTGACACCCACGCGCCGTTAGCCATAAAGTAATTCCAGGATCCGTCCACAACGCGCCAGCCAGTAGCCATAGCTCCACTAGCATCAAGCCAATACCAAGTGCCGCCCAGATTGAGCCATCCTGTCTGCATATAACCGGACGAATTCAAGTAATACCAAGATCGGTTAACGGCAACCCAACCGGTTTTCATAACGTAAGTGGATGGATCTAAATAGAACCAGGAGCCATCCTTGTTCAGCCAGCCAGATCGTGCATAGCCAGCGGTCTCATCAAAAAAGTACCATTTTCCGTTTACAGTCTTCCATCCAACACTGGGGGAGCCATCGGTTGGATCAGCATAGAACCTACAGCCTCCAAGCGTCACAAACCCTTGAGCTTCGACTAATTCTCCACCACCGTTCGATGTAAATAACTTTCCGCCGCGCAATGCCCCACATAATGAGCAATCAGAACCGGCAAAAGATTTAGACGGTTCATCCTGGACCGAGTCCCGGACATCTACCCATTCACGACAAGCAACAGCGCCCGAGACTTTTGCATAATAGCTCTTCCCATTTACAGAAAAGTGGCCCAGCAGCATTTTGCCATCAACAGCAGGATCAAGATAGTAGTATTGACCACCGTCCTTCAACCATCCCGTCTTTACAATGCCCGACGCATTAGAAGGCTCAGCGTAATACCAGTCTCCGTCGCTCATAAACCAGCCGAGTGACAGCGCTCCCGTTGAAGAAAAATGATATCGATTGGATCCGATAGCGAAAAAGCCGGTGGCCATTTTATTGCCATTTGCAGCATCGAGCCAATACCAAGAGCCGTTCACTGAACGCCAACCCGATGCAAGCGCACCGGAACCGTCAGCGTAATACCAGTCCGTCCCATCAAACGCCCAACCAACAGCCATTGCGCCGGAATCCGATAAATAGTAACGAGACGAACCGACAGAAACGATTCCCCTAGACATAACACCATCATTGGCGGGATCAAGCCAATACCAGTTATTGCCAGCTTGAAGCCAGCCGGTTAAGACTTCACCATTGCTACCCCAATACCATAAACCGTTATCAAGGCACCATCCATTAATCAGTCCATAGGTTCCAAGAAGATAAGGGTGCCCATCAATAACACGTCGACCAGTAGCCATAGAACAGCTGTTAAGGGAGTCAAACCAGTACCATTGGCCTCCAATAAACTGCCAGCCACTTGCCAAAGCGCCTGATGGACCCGCGTAATACCACTTATTTTCAGTAAAAATCCAGCCGTAGCTCATTGCGCCGTCACGAGCGGGGTCCAAGTAGTACAACGAGTCGTCAATATTCTGCATTCCTGTCAAACGACAGCCGTCTAGATAGTAATACCAGGACAAACCGTTCCATTGCCATCCAGATAGTTTTTCTGTCGTCGACGGGTTTTGGCTTTCGACAACCTGTAGGCTCGAATCTTCCGTTGTTTTACCGGCACAATCACTGGAATCTTGAGAGCAACCGCCACCGACAAATGCTCCCGACCCTCCTGTCGAGTCGCGCTCTATGGCACCGTTATCCACCTCCTCTTCCACGGCATAAGCAGTGCAAGAAAATGCGGGGACGGAAACTGAGAGCAAGGCGGAAAATAGCATCAAGCCAATTACTCGCCAACAAATTCGATGTTCAATCCGGACATTCATTTCAGGCCCCCAACCGATATCGACCGTCTTGCAGTAAGTCAATTAAATAAACGGACGAGCTGCGCCGATCACATTTCCCCTTGCGCTAATGGGATGAATTCCGACGCCCTGATGAGGCCAGGAGTCAATCATCATACCGCCGCCAAGTGCAATTGCGATATGCCCGCGATAATAAATCACATCGCCACGCTGAATTGAGTTCGTACTCACGGGCATAAAGATATTACTTCGATACCAATTCATGGAATTATAGGTTTGGCTTGGATCCCAGCGATGGTTATAAGGGTTGTAAACACCCATATCCATGCCAGTAGCATAAAGGCACTGCAAGACAAAACCAGAGCAATCAACGGCTCCACCGGGAGCGGTAGACCAAGGCTCAATATATTGCGTACCAATATACTCATAGGCGCGCTGGATAAAGGCGTTCACGCAATCTTCCCGCGTTGCTTCAACAGAAATGCGGGAAGGGGTCACATAGGTAAAGTATCCAGTGCAATAGCCAGGCAGCTGAACAGTCCAAGAACTGACCTGAGGATACTGGGATGGATTTTGCCAGCCAACTATGTCGCACTGGCCATCGCTCCAGAAAATTCGGCGAACACCGTCGATAGTCTTTGCACCAGTTGCCATAGCGCCGCTGCCGTCTAACCAATACCACTTACCCGAATCTTTAAGCCAGCCAACATGCATGCTTCCATTGGACTCAAGGTAATACCATGTTCCATTCAGGCATTTCCAACCAGTTGCCATTTTTCCGTCAGCATTTAGGTAATACCATGCACCGCCAGTAAAAACCCATCCGGTCTTCAACACGCCAGAATCGGCATCAAGCCAATACCAATCGCCGTCAATCTGTAGCCATCCAAGATGAATGGCACCCGTTCCGGGCTCAGCGTAAAACCTTAGATTTGCGACATTAACCCAGCCGGACGCAACCTGCCAACCATCAGCTCCAGCGGTTTTTAGGATAGTGCCATTTTCGCGAATCACATCCTTGCAAAGATATCCATTATCATCAGCGTATCTTTCAACGCCATCATTAACGGTAACCCAACTTGAAACCACAAGCCTACCGCTCTGGTTTGCAAAACAATCGTTGCCGTCCACCTCAAATAAGCCCGTTTTCATGAGATGGCTAACAGGGTCCAGGTAATACCAGCTTGTGCCTTCTTTATACCAGCCAGAAATAAGTGCACCAGATTGGGAGGCGAAATACCAGCCGTCCTCGACCTGAGCCCAACCAACAGCCATAGCCCCGTTAGGCTTTAAATAATAAGCTGCATTGCCAAGGTCTAAATACCCAACGGACATCTTACCATCGGAGGCTGGGTCGAGATAATACCAAGCGCCGTTAACGAGTTTCCAGCCAGTGGCCGCAATACCGTTAGAGCAGTAATACCAATCTGCTCCGTCTTTGTACCATCCATTTGCGAGGCCATAGTCACCAAAAATGTAGGTTCTTCCATCAATCTTTTGACGACCCTTAAACATGATGAACGTCTGTGGGTCAAAATAATAGCGAGCCCCACCTATCGTTTGCCATGACGAAGCAAGGGCACCCGATGAATAAGCCCAGTACCAATTCCCGTCAACGAGAATCCAGCCGGTTTTCATAGCACCAGTGGCATCTAAATAGTATTTCCCGCTCCCGAGGTCGACAAAACCAACCTGCATTATATGGGTGGCAGGATCCAGGTAATACCATGTGCCGTCTTGATAAAACCAACCAGCAGCTAAATCGCCTCCAGCATTGGCATAAAACCAATTTCCATCTGAGTTACGTAGCCAGCAGTTCTGATATAGCGCGCCAAAAGGCGTTGCGGCATTGCCGTCATTCGCATAAAACGAAACAGTCGATCCGCCAGCATCGGTCACATTGAAATAACCTGTCTGCATTGCACCATCATTGGCTGGATCAAGCCAATACCAATAGCCCCCGCTTTGCAGCCAGCCAGTTTGGTGTTTACCGTTTTTTCCGTAATACCAAACTCCAGACGACTCGTCTCGTTGCCAGCCATCTTTTATGACGGAAGAATTATCAGGTTGCAAATCATCGGAAACCACAGAAGAAAAATCCGCTTTTGACTCAATACTCTGAGCCTCAACGGAATCCTGTGCAAACGCGACATTCGCACTCAGGGGCAAGCAGCAAGCAGTGACTAATGACGCAGCAGCACAAACAAACGTGGCCTTCTTTTCGAATCGATACATAAGCGACCCTCCCAGATATCTCATTTATTTATTTTAATCCACATTCCAGGATTGATTTTCGTTACTGTCTGTTCAGTCTATGTAGATAAATATATTAAATTGAACAAAACGTTCAATCATTCTATTCTTTCCCTAAGCAATGAACATCTTAATTGGAGGCCTGCAGTGGAACTGACCAAGCGTAACTTTACTGTTCTGTACGAATACCTAAAGAACCCATATGCCAGCCAGCGAGAAGTTGCCGAGCGCACTGGCCTCTCACTTGGATCGGTAAACGCAGCAAATAAAGAGCTTACGAATGAGGGCCTTCTCGAATCGGACAGCCTAACCGACAGCGGTTACGAAGCACTTCACCCCTATAAGGTTGAAAACGCAGTGATATTGGCTGCGGGGCTTTCGAGCCGCTTTGCTCCCATTTCGTATGAAAAGCCCAAAGGCCTTTTAAAGGTACGTGGTGAGATTCTCATCGAACGTCAGATTAGGCAGCTGCAAGACGCAGGTATCAGCAATATCACCGTCGTTGTCGGCTATAAAAAAGAATATTTCTTCTATCTTGAAAGCAAGTTCGGCGTTTCGATTGTCGTCAACAACGAATACGCATCCAAAAATAACCACGCATCACTTATGTGCGTAAGGGAGCGACTTGGCAACACCTACATTTGCTCAAGCGATGATTACCTTCTAAACAATCCGTTTGAAGCATATGTTTGGAAAGCATTTTATTCTGCTCAATATGCTGAAGGCGCCACCAAAGAATGGTGCATTCAAACGGGAGCAATGGATAGAATCACCAATGTTACGATTGGCGGGTCCGATGCATGGTACATGCTCGGGCATGTCTACTTTGATAAAGCCTTCTCGCTTGCGTTTAAGCAGATTCTTGAAACGGAATATAACAAGCCCGAAACAACGGACAAACTTTGGGAAGATCTGTATATCGAGCACATCAAGGAGCTCGATATGGTGATCAAGAAGTATCCTGAGGGCGAGATCAACGAATTCGATTCTCTTGATGAGCTGCGTGCCTTTGATCCGCATTTTATCGAAAACGTTGACTCCGATATTTTCGATAACATCGAGCAAGTGCTCGGCTGCTCCAAATCAGAGATTCACGACGTTTATCCCCTTAAACAAGGTCTTACGAACCTATCGTGCCACTTTAGAACCAATGATGGAGAGTACGTTTACCGCCATCCGGGAGTCGGAACCGAACTGCTTATTAACAGAAATGGAGAAGTAGCCGCACTTAAAAAGGCCAAGGAACTCGGCCTTGACGATACGTTCATCCATGAGGACCCAAAGCGCGGTTGGAAAATTTCGAAGTTTGTACCCAACGCAAAGCAGCCTAATCCACACGATGCTGCCCAAATGAATCGAATGATGCAGATGTGTCGTTCGCTTCACGAGAGCGGTGCAAACGTCGAAACCGAATTTGACTTCTACCTCGAAGCGAAGCGCTACGAATCACTTCTTCTGGAAAAAGGTCCCATCGACATTCCAGGCTACAGGGAAATGGCCGCCGAAATCGATGAATTGGAGCGCTTTGTTCAGGCCGACAATGCGCCAAAATGCCTTTGTCACAATGACTTCTTCTACCTCAATTTTCTTATCGATGAAAACGACAAGTACTATCTCATTGACTGGGAATATGCTGGCATGAGCGATTACGCGAACGATTTTGGAACTTGCAGTGTCTGCTGTGAGCTTTCCGAAGATGAAGTCGACCGCGCGCTTGATGCATATTTTGGGCGCAAGGCAACAAACAACGAAATTGCGCATAACTATGCGCACATTGCCCTTGCAGGATGGTGCTGGTACCTCTGGTCTCTTCTGAAAGAAGCCGAAGGCGACTTCGTGGGCGAATGGCTCTATATCTACTTCAATTACGGTGCCAAATACCTTAAAAAGGCACTGGAGATCTATCGGAAAGGTGAGTAACGATGCAATTCGGCTTTTTTAGCGGTCTTCTTTGGGGCCTTGATACAGTAATTCTTGGAATCGGCTTGGCGCTTGCGCCCTATATTGGATCGGCGGAAGCGCTTGCATGCGCCTCCATTGCGGGATCCTTTCTCCATGATGCCTTCTGTGCAATCTGGCTCTTTGGCTACATGGGAGTCCGAGGCAGACTGAAAGACACGCTCGCTGCACTTAAAACTCGTTCGGGCAAGGTCGTCATCGCCGGCGCTCTACTCGGTGGACCTATCGGAATGACCGGCTACGTATTGGCAATTAATAACATCGGAGCTGCCTACACGGCAATCATCTCCGCCTTCTATCCCGCAGTCGGAGCATTCCTTTCCTTCGTGCTGCTGAAGGAGAAAATGGGCAAAGGCCAGATTCTTTCCCTTCTCGTTGCTCTTTGCGGCGTAATGACGATGGGCTATCTATCGGCCGGGTCGAGTGAGATTGCAAATGCCCCCCTCGGCTTACTCGGGGCGGTGCTTGCCGTTATTGGATGGGGATCCGAAGCGGTGCTGTGCGCATGGGGAATGAAAGATGATGCCGTTGATGACGAAACGGCTTTGCAAATCCGCGAAACTACAAGTGCACTTGTTTATGGAGTGCTCGTACTCCCCCTCTTCGGAGCATGGCATTTCACGTTGGGCGCTATCCCAAGCATGCCCACATTGATTATTGCACTCGCCGGACTCGCAGGAACTGCATCCTATCTGTTCTATTACAAGGGCATTGCGGCAATCGGAGCAGCGCGTGCGATGGCTCTGAATATCTCCTATTCGGCATGGTCAGTGGTCTTTGGCCTGATCTTGCTTGGAACAATTCCCGACATGGCATCCGTAATCTGCTGCGTTGTAATTGTATGCGGAACAGTTTTGGCAGCCAGTAACTGGGACGAACTATTTGGACGTAATAGGACAGCGTAGCTTGAATAAAAATGTAGTAAAAAGGGGAGAGCTCGACGAGCTCTCCCCTTTTTTAACATCATGGCTATTCAATTACCACGGCCTGGCTATCCATCTGTTGCCACGTACCGAAGAACACCTGGGCATTTCGCGTAACATTGCCGTTAATCGAATCCGAAAGATAGACAATTCCCTGCTCGTCATCATAGCCTTTAAGGACTACGGCATGATTACCGCCCCACAGGCCATAGGAATGCCCGTTATACCAACGCGCAGCATAACGGCCTCCTGGCCAACTTCCCCACTCGGTATTCCACATCTCAACAGGTTGACCACAGGTCAGTCTGTTCTTAATGGAAGAAATTGACGAGAAAGAGACGTCTTTTGCCTGCTTGCCACTTCCAGCAGCACGCAGAAAGTTATTACCAGCAATAGTAATCGCGGGGGCGACGCATCCCATGAGACCCCCGCTGCTACGCCTTGGGTTGCCATCAAAGGCGGTAACAAAGTTGCCGTTGCTTCCCTTGGGCAAGTAATAATCCGCAATAATCGTCTTACCTAAACCGAAACCATAGTAGTTAAGCAAGTTTGTAAGGGCAACCGACTCACAGCCAGTAGGAAGTTCCGGGTACTGCGAATAGCACGGGACATCGACCCAAGCGCCAACCATTGCCCCGGATGAACTGAACTTGTAGTCAGTAGAGCCGATCCAATACCAACCGTTGCTCAACATTACTCCCCCACGTGCGGCATCAAGGTAATACCATGTGCCCCCAAGGGATAGCCATCCCGTTTTCATTGTGCCAGAAGAGGAATCTAGCCAGAACCAGTTACCGCCATCGTTAAGCCAGCCGGTCGCCATTCGACCATCCGAGTTAAAGTAATACCAAGACCCAGCTATTTGCTGCCATCCAGTCAGAATTACCCCATTAGCAGAACAATAATATCGAGCACCCTGACTCTCAATCCAACCAGTTCTGGCATTACCGTCGTCGTCAATCAGCTGGATTCCCGAATCGGTCATGATGCCTTTAAGGTCAATTGCGCCGCTGGATGACGAATGATACATCCAAGACCCAACACCGTTTGACCAGCAATTAGCCATCATCTTGCCGGTACTATTAAATATGTATTCACATGATCCGATAGTTTGAAAGCCCGTTGCCATGGCGTGCGTCGAGGGATCGAGCCAGTACCACGTACCGTTTAAGTTGAGCCAGCCGGAGGCGAGGGCGCCGGAGCCCGTCGCGTAGTACCAGGTGCCGCCGTCGAGGACCCATCCGGTCGCCATCGCGCCGGACGAATTAAACCAGTACAGGGAGCCGTTGCACTCGTGAAGGCCGGTAGCCATGGCACCGCCCACGTCGGGCTCGAGCCAGTACCACGTGCCACTCTGAAACAACCATCCGGTATACGCCTTGCCGTTGGAGGCTGCATAATACCAGGTGCTGTCAATTAGTTGCCAATGATAAAGGGAGACATCAACATACGCGTAGTTCATATCAACGTTGCCGTTGATTCCAGGGACTTTTCCGTTGCTCTTATACTGCCAAAAACTGTAATTGCCGGTATAGTCACATTGCGAGTTATATTGAGCAATCCAATGATCCCAAGAGCTACTCTTAAATACAGAGTCAGTCAAAATGTTGTTAAACCAATTTAAATTTGCATAAATACCAGGCTCATATCCTGCGGCAGAAATCCTATTACAAAAAACCTGCGCCCTCAATGCAATTCCGGTTTGACGTCCATTTGCAATTATCGAGTTATCCTCAAGATCGTAATACACCGGCAATCTTGGATTATGCCCAGAAAGGCAATTGATCACCATTGATGCCTCATCAGCTGCCTGCTGATTATCAAAAGCATATGAATAGATATAGACGCCGTAGGGAATTCCGAGTCGCTCGCACTCAGAAATATTTCGATTAAATTGATAGTCAACTCGACCGCCCCAAGATGGAGCGCCAAATCCAACACGCAGAATAGCAAAATCGATACCAGAAGCCTTAACAGCATTCCAGTCAATACGTCCTTGATGCTCACTGACATCGATGCCCTGCGCCGTAGCCCCATCGGGAAGAATGTCCATGGACAATAAGGCTATTCCATCTTCTTCGGAAGAAGCATCCTCTGCGACCAATTGCCCATCCTCATAACGCCAGGAATTCTCAACTAGGGACCGCGCAGCTTCCGCGTTCGAGGGAAAAACAAACACAGAAATGGGCGCAAGGACCATCAGCACCAACAATGCCGAAAATAACTTAAGATGTTTGCTCATGTAAACCTCGTCATTCGTTCTTGTTTGCGTTTAGCTTACAGCATGGCTGTGAAAGATTTCCGAACATCCAACTGGACAAGATGCCATCTAGGACGACAAATAACTGCACGCAATACCACAATGTAAACAAGAACTTCCCAGCAGGGTGAAACCAAGGACTCCTAGTCCCTACTCTTAGCCCCAAAGAATGCCGACATCAGTTAGCTTTCAAACCAGATGTCAAAAAGGTAGGGGACCCAGAGAGTCCCCTACAACACGGAATTCTAACGAATCAAGATTACTTTCGATGGGCCCAAAGCAGTCAAACCGGAGATGCGATTTCCATAACCATCACTATGCCAGAACAAATTTTCGCTCGGCGAATTGCCCCAGAAAAAGCCAATGTGGCTATCGTCCGCATATGGGTTGTAAGGATTGAAGAACACAATGTCCCCCTTACGAGCCAAACCACTGCGTAACAACTCATCAATAGAGTTGAAATAAGTCACGTTCGCGCACGTATCGATAGCGTAGCCGTACCAACGATAAGCGTTTACGCAGCCGCCCCTTCCGGGACCTCCGCTCCAAGGGGAATGGCTCTGCTCGGCGGCAATGGGAGCTAAATTCCCGCCCGCCTTCATATATGCATGCGATACAAATCCACCACAATTCATGCCCGTATAACCGTCCCAACGCGGATCACCCTTTGGGTACATGCACGTTTCCTGGCTGAGATGCGTGTCGTAGCGTGTTCCACGGTAATAGCCGTCGTTTTCGTGGCTCATAAGCCAATTGACCAGGCTGGACCTATTGACCCCCAAAACAGAACCAGACGTATTCAACCATGCACCACTTGCATTGAAGTAATAGTCAACGCCATCGATTTTCAGCCACCCGTTAGCAAACATGGCGCCCGAAGGCTGGAGCCAGTACCACGTACCGCCGTCATTAAGCCATCCAGTTTTCATCTTGAATGTGGAAGGGTCCATCCAATACCACGCACCGTTGACATATTGCCAACCAGACTTAAGGACACCATTGGAAGATGCGTAGTACCAAGTATTGCCACTTTCGTCAGAAGCGTCTTTCGACATAATCCAACCAAACGCCACGTTAACGACACCATTCGCATCCGCATAGAAAACCGCATCTCCAATATGAATCACACCTGGCAATGAAGACGAGTCGGTACGATCAGCGACTACAGGAGATCCATCAGATGAAGTAGGCAACGGCTCGCTCAGTGCTCCAGACGAATTCGCCCATGCTATACCATCGTTCAAGTTGATCCAGCACGAAGATGCCATTGCACCGGAATCATAAGAAAAATAGCGCTTGCTTCCTACCGCAAATTCACCAGTACGCATTGCGCCGGATACATCATCAAGGTAATACCAGGCGCTTCCGGACTTTATCCATCGCCCTCGTTGAATAGCTCCGTTTGATGCGGCGTAATACCAAGTACCATCAGCAAGTGCCCAGCCTGTTGCCATGGCACCTGAACTCGTAAGGAAATAGGTGGACGAGCCCACTTGCACAAAGCCCGTGAGCATAATATGGCTTCCTGGATCCAGGTAATACCAAGAATTCCCTAGAAGTAACCAGCCTCCATGCAGCAAGCCGTTAGAGTCAGCGTAATACCAGTTGTTGTCAATAAGTGCCCACTGGGTGGATAGCATAGCCCCTGAACTGTTAAAGATATAAGAGGTGCCATTACATTCTTTCAGCCCGGTGGCCATAGAACCGTCTGCAGGATCAAGCCAGTACCAACGACCCCCATCCGAGAGCCAACCCTTTACCAGGGCGCCAGAGCCGGAGAAATAGTGCCAAACGGAAGCATCAAGATGCCATCCGATAAGCATCGCACCAGAAGAAGAGAATCCATACGTGGCTCCCCCGATCTGCAGCATCGAGTCGTGGACCATCTTGCCTTCATCATCCAGCCAATACCAGTTGCTGTCGTCTGAAAGCCAGCCTTTTACCATGGCGCCAGAACCGGAAAATAGCGCCAAGCAGAAGTGGAGCCCGTAGAATCTAGGTACCAGCCGACACGCATTGCACCCGAAGAGGAGAATCCATAAGTCGCACCCCCGACTTGAACCAATCCATCCTGAGCCATTCGACCTTCGTCGTCGAACCAGTACCAGCTACCGTTTATATGCCTCCAAGAAGAAACAGCGATTGTTCCGTCGGACAAGCCCCAACGCCAAAAACCAACCCCTTCTTCGGGTGATATCCACCCCTGATGCCAAATAATTTGATTCGAAACCTCAGAAGGGATCTCATTATCCATCTGAGAGTTCTGCTCGACAGCGAAGGTCGATTCGCGCTGAACATCAACGCCTGACTCGACAGAAGCAATAGCAACGTTAGATGCGGGACCTTCGTCAGTGTTATTCAAATCAAGGGCGTATAACATCGAGGGCGAACCCAAAAGGAGCCCCAAAGAAACAAGGCCCGAAAAGACCAGCACCCCGAATGACCATTTCTTCATAGCAGCACAGTATCCAATCACGCAGTGGCCCCGTCACCTCAGGGCAACGGGGCCTCAATCAAAACTAGCTCAGTAATGTACTAGCCAATTTGCTGGCAGTTTTTGCACTCTCGTGAAGCGCCACGCCTCTGGGCCTCCTGGATAGAGATCTGCGAATAGCCCTTTGCGTCCTTGCCAACGGTACGGCATTTATGCGTATGGTAAACATGGCTACCGCTCTTGTACCAAACTAAACCGTAGCCCGGAATCCACTTGCCGTCCTCGCCGACATAGTAGGAGCCAACCCAGGCATTCGTAGCCATGGCACCGGAAGACCGGAGGTAGTAGTCGCCGACCCAGGCGTCGTGGGCCATCGCGCCGGAATCGTCGAACCAGTACCAAACTCCACCAACGTTGGCCCAAGAGTTAGAGGCCATAGCGCCCGAACCTCCGAGCCAATACCACGTGCCGCCATTGCTGAGCCAGCCGGTTACCATGGCGCCCGAACCACTCGCATAGTACCAAGAGCCACCTGCCAAGAACCAGCCGGTAGCCATCGCGCCGGAATCGCCGAACCAGTACCAGGAGCCGCCCAGGCTGCGCCAGCCGTTAGCAACCATGGCGCCCGAGCCATCGAGGTAGAACCACGTACCGCCGATATTGAGCCAGCCAGTGACCATCGCACCGGAAGCGTTGGCGTAGTACCACGTCCCCGAAACGTTGATCCAGCCGGTCAGCATGACACCATACTCGTCGAAAAAATACCAAGTTCCACCGATATTATGCCAACCGGTCAGCAGCTCGCCACTGGAGGTCGCATAGAACCACTTTCCATAGATGGAGTCATAGAGCCAGCCGCTATGCTGCATGCGGCCATCGGCGTTGGCACCAGGGGTGTTCAGGAAGTAGTTCTTGCCGTCAATCTGAACTCGGCCGTATGCCATATCATGGCTTTCGGGGTAAAAGTAATACTTGTCCCCACCGATAGACTGCCAGCCCGACACCGCGATCCCGTCAGCGCCAAAATAGTACCAGACAGCTTCGTATTCGTTATGCCACTGGTTCGTGACCATGGCGCCAGTTTCGGGATCGAAATAGCGAAGGTTGCCGTCCTCGCACCGAACGAGTCCAGTCTTCGGACGACCGTCGGAACACCATTCCGTAATCGGTCCACCGTCTCCGCCACCGCCAGCAATATCAGCAAATGAGGGCACCGGGGCAACCGTCATGCAGGCAGCAGCAAATGCAACAACTCCCAGCACTGTTAGTCCGCGCCATCTTTCTCGAAGGTTTTTCATACGACATCCTTTCTCCGAGATTTAAGGCTCTCTTAAGTTATTTTTAAACTATCAATTCAGTATTTCAACGGGAAATCGATAAAAGGTGTCTTTGTGACTGCAATTTAAATATGAGTCGCCACACCTCAACCGTTACGCTAAATAGCTTCTGAGTCAAACTGAGCGCATGAGCGAACCGATTTAATACAACCACCTGTAAAAATCTTGAGGCACGTTTTCGATATGACAAGAGCTGCTTGAACGAGGAGTACTTGAACCCCACCGCCCTTGCAGCTCTTGAGGATACTTTGCCGGAACTTGGCATTACTTCGCACTAAAACGAGAAGTACTCACTGTCGGAGGACAAGTTCGGCCCCAACCATGAATCGCCCGTCAAGAAGAACTCAGGCCAGCGTTGCATGAACAGTGCCTGTTCGCGCTTCCAGCGGCGCAACTTTTCCTCGTTGGCCTCTTCCCTGCCGCGCGAGGTGAACTCGTAGTGATACAGCTCGGCATAGGGCGTATAGATGGTGCGGTAGCCCGCCTCCCATACGCGCAGGCAAAAGTCTGCGTCGTTAAAGCCAACGGCGAATTCCTCGTTGTAGCCTCCGACCTGCTCAAATACGTCGCGTCGCACCATCTGACAGGCACCCGTCACGGCGCTAAAGTTGCCCGGGCGCACAGCACGAGCAAGATAGCCCTCGCGCTTTGCCGAGAAGTCTTGGTTGGCATGGGCAAGTGCGCCGCGCACACCGACCAAAATGCCAGCGTGCTGCACCAGATGGTCGGCAAAATAGAGCTTGGCGCCCACCACGCCCGCATCGGGACGCTGCAGATACCCCATCATCTCTTCGATAAAATCGGAGCTTATGACCTCGGTATCGTTGTTGAGCAGCAACAGGTAGTCGCCCCTGGCGTGCTCCACACCAAAATTGACGATCTGAGAGTAATTGAACTCGCCCGGCCAGTACACAACGCGCGCGGTGCCCTTACCTTCGGATGCTGCAGCCACGCGCTCCGGCAGGGTTTCGTAATACGCAAACGTCTCCGGGGCTTCGCTGTTGTTCTCCACCAAGACGATCTCGTAGTTGGTATACGTGGCCTTCTGAGCGATCGACGTCACACAGGTATCGAGCGTCTCAACGTGATCCTTGGTGGGAATCACGATGCTCACCAGCGGCGCAGGCTCCGGCAGCGCATAGCGCATGCGGTAGACAAACGGCGTCTCGGTCTCCTCGACCGTTCCGCAAATGCCCAGTGCGTTAAAGTGGCGCTGAAGCGCAAGGCGCCCGGCTTCAATAGCATACGGCTTGCTATCGGCAGAACCATCGGCGGTCGATCCCGGATGAACGCGCCAGTGATACAGCACGTGCGCAACATGCTCAAACCGCGCGCCCGCCGCAAGGCAGCGAAGCGTCAGGTCGTAGTCCTGGGCACCCGCAACGTCTTCTGGGGACGTGCCAATGTAATCGATGAGCGCCTTCTCCAGCATCAGGAAATGCGTCACACAGTTATGACTATAGAGCAGATCGGCGTTGAGCTTGGTCTTAAAGACCGGCTGACCCCACTCCCCCGTTTTCTGAAACACGTCCTCGTCGCAGAACAGGACCTGGGGGCGCTCGCCCTCGGCCGCCTTATTCAGCGCGGAAACATACTGGAATAACGCGTCCGGTTCCAGAATGTCGTCATGGTCCAAGAACGCGATGTAGTCTCCAGTCGCCTGCTGAATACCAGCGTTGGTGTTGAGCACAATGCCGCCGTTGCCAGGCAGCTCAATACGACAAACCCGCTCGTCATTGGCGGCAGCCGCAAGATTGGCCACCGCATCCCATTCGGGCGAGGCGTCCATAAGCAGCAATTCCCAGTTGCCATAGCTCTGAGCTAGCACCGAGTCCAGCAGCTCGCGCAGGTAGACCCGATCAGTTTTATAGCACGGCACCACAATACTCACGAGCGGTCTATAGGCAAAGGCCGCCGAAGCGACACGTTGGCACGCCAAATCGCCCGGCTTTGCGCGATGTTGCTCAAACCAACGTCGATAAGCTGCGTCGTCCGCACGCGCGTCCTTCATGCGGTTCCAACTGTCATCGACCATGCCGTTGTACAGGCGACCATCCATGGCGCAAAACCCGCCCTGGAACTGCTCTGTGGGATCGCTCACAATCGCGACAAAATCCCGTATATCCCGAGGCATCTCTACGCTCAGATACGTTTTATTGACGCGGCAACCGTTGCGCTGCGGCACATCGACCTGCGACTCAAACACATGCACGGTGGCATCGATGGCATTCATATGCGTATCGAAGATCTGGAGCTCAGGTGCGCACTGGGGATCTCCCGCCCAGGTAACCTCATAGCGCCACACCGCGCCGGCGTCTGCCAGCAAATAGCGAATGGCATCGATCTCGTAGCGACCGCAGCATTCGCCACGCTGCGCATCGCGGATAAGCGCGCACAGCGCAGTCTTTGCTTTGTAGTTAATCTTAGATTCCAGCTTGGCCACGCGGCTATCGAGGCGAATGGAGCCCAACCGTTGGCCACCGGATGCAAATGTGACGTCAATCGTAGAGCCATCCAAAAACGGAAGCACCAAGACAGCGAGCTCGCGCTCGTAATCGGAAACGGAAGGACAAAGCGCCAGCACACGGCCATGATCGACCGGGAGCACCAGCGACGGCACACAAGAACCGCTCGTTGTCGCGTGGGCAAACGCTTGAGAACCCTCCCGCTCAATAAGCGCGGCGACATTCTGACCGGCAAAACGAAGCAGCACAAACAAACGGCCCTGACTGCGGCAAAGTGCCAAACGCTTGATACTCATCTACACTTCTCGCTTTCCCAGGGCGTTCGCTGCCATGCGTTTGCAGGCACCCAGGCGCCCAAACCTCAAGACATCGTAATCGAACATGAGCTTTTTGCACGCACGGGCATTGGGGGCCTTGCTGGTAAGCGCCGCACGCACCATAGCAGCAACAGACGGGGCACATTGCGCGAGCGCGGCATCGTTGCCCACAGCAGAACCGGCAAGGGCCGCGGCGATGGCAGCAAACACCTTGCCGCAGTCCGAGCCCAGCAACCTGAGCGCATCGTACAGCACCAGATCGCAGAGAAAGTACGCCAGGTCATCGGCATGCTGTACATCGAGACCGTCGCACTGCCAGTCAGCCAGCACCGCGGAGTAAATCTTCACGTGCTCTAGCAGTCGCGTCTCGTCGTCATAGCGCATGGTGTCCATGAGCGAACCCTTGCGCGCCACGCGGTAGTCATACAGCTTGTTCGAGATAAGCGCGGTCTTACGCGAACGACCGTACACGGCGAAATCGAAGACCTGGTCCTCGCCATACTTAACGGTTTCGTCGAACACGATCCCGTTGCCCAGCAAAAACTCACGCTTGCAGGCGGTGCGCCATGCAAAGGGGCGAGATGCTTCCTTAAACAGCAGGTCAGAGCTATAGCCTTCAAACAACACATCGCGCGGGCTCAGCACATAGTTAAGCCACGGATACCCCGCCTCCAGCGGATACGGGTTCGCGCCAAAGGTCAAAACGTCGCAGTCCTCGCGCTCAAAGGCATCGACGATCACGCGGCATGCATCGGGCGTAAACCGGTCGTCGGAATCCAAAAACGCGACGATAGGCGCCGTGGACGCAGCGATGCCGGCATTACGTGCACTCGACAGGCCACCGTTCTCCTTATCGACCAGCGTAAAACGCGCATCCTTTTCGCAATAGGCAGCCGCAATATCGCGCGAACCGTCCGGCGAGCCATCGTTGACCAGCACGCCTTCCCAATCGGGCATGTCCTGAGCAAGCAGGGAGTCCAGGCACCAGGCCAGGCACTCCTCCACCTTATAGATGGGAACGACAACGGAAATCTTGGGGGTAACCATAATCACTCGCTCCTACTGTGCGGCCGGAACGTCATCGGGGTGCGGGTTGTCGCCGTAGGTGCGCTGATACGTCAGCACGCGCCAGACCAGCGGCAGGCCGCCGATCTTAAAGTAATGCTTAAACGTATTGAGCTTGCCCGGCTTCTTGAAGTCAAAGCGCGACTCGATATAGGCGCGGGGCGACTTGACCATCAGGCGCAAGTCGGTCTCGCCACGCGGATCAAACAGCGACAGGTCAAAGCGACCGGCATCCCAATCGGCCTTGAGATCGGACGAGGCTTTCTTCCAAAACTGCTCACGCAATTCATCGACCAGACGCTCATCATTCCAACGATACGTATCGACCTTCATGCGCATTAAAATGCCCTGGAGCTGAGCCTTGAGCTCGGGACGTTCGTCCAAAAAGCGCTGCATCTCGGCATATTCGTCGCAAACGCAAAATACCTTGTTGGGCGAATTAACGGAGCTCTTCTCGTTATCCTGGCGATAACACAGGATGGGGTCCGCAATAAACGCGGCACGCTCGGCGCACGCCCAAACCTTGAAGTTAAAGCCTGCGTCCTGATACGAGGCACCCGGCGTGGGAAGGAACCGAATCTGATTGTCGTTGAGGAACTCGCGCCGATAGATAGCCGACCAAATGGAAGGTTTGCGGTAGAAGATGCCCGGACGATCGACGGGGCGATACGCGGCGCCCGTCATATGCTTGTCGATAATCCCAAACAGCTCACGTCGCTCGCTGGGCGTGGACCAATACAGGTAAAAGTCGCCCTTAACCACATCGGCATGCTCAGCATCGGCCTTGGCGACCAGCTTTTTGAGCGAATCCTCAAACATAAAGTCGTCGGACTCAAGGATGCCCACGTACTCACCGCGCGCCATCTCCAGGCCGCAGTTCATCGAGTCACCGTAGCCGCTGTTGGCTTTGTCGATCATCTTTACACGGGGATCGCGCTCCATGTACTCGCGGATGATATCTGGCGAGCTATCGGTGGAGCCGTCGTTGATACAGATGATCTCGATGTCCTTGAGCGTCTGCGCCACGGCGGAATCGAGGCACTCGCGCAGGTAGCGCTCAACATTGCAGATGGGGACAAGCAGCGAAACTTTAGGGTTATCAGAGTTCTGCAAGAGAACCTCCTGTTGAATAGCGTGTAACAGGGTTATTTTAGCAGCCGAGTTGCGGCGGGCGGCAGCGCTTGGAATTAGATAAAGCGCTCCAGGCAGGCTTTGAGACCGCGAGTCGAAAGATAGAACAGCGTGGCGTCTGCCATCGAAACGCCCGAGGTCGCCGCAACGAGCTTGTGGGCAACACGGCGAACGGCGCCCTTAGCAGGCATATCCGCCCACTCAGTTCCCAAAAATGTCGTGAGGTCCATGTTGACGCAAGCCGCCACGCGATGGAAGTCGTCGGCATCCAAGCGCGCTAGGTCGAACACAATTAGGTCCAAAAACCAAGTTATCAGCTCGCCGGGGCACAGGTCCCAAAGACCGTAGGCCGCCCAGTCCTCCAAGACCTCCTCGAGCATCCTCATGTGGGCGTCAAGCTTTTTGGCGCGAGCCTCGGCACTGTTGAACTCGTGCGTCGCCGATTCACTCTCCATCACGTAGTGGTAGAACTTGTCCGGCATGACGACGGTCTTGCGGGCAAGCGCATAAGCCGCAAATTGGAAGACGACGTCCTCGCCCAAAGCCAAACCGGGGGCGAAGCGAATACCTTCGCGATTGAGCAGCTCGCGCGAAAAAGCCGCGCGGCAGGCATAGGGCTGCGCATTCGAATGGAACAGCAGTTGGGGATCACGGGCGCCGAAGGTACCAGCTTTGGGGCTCATGAGTTGCTGGACGCGTTTGGGGGCAGCATCGGCAGGTTCACAGACGCCGCCAAAAACGGCGGCCTCGGCATCCGCAGACTCCATGGCATGCAGCACGCGCTCGACCGTCTGGGCATCGATATAATCGTCGGCATCCACAAAAAAGACGGTCTCGCCCTCGGCAGCATCGATACCGGCATTTCGAGCGCACGAGACGCCCGCGTTTTCCTGGTCAATCACCAGTACACGATCGTCGGCCTGCGCGATCTGGCGCAACGCGTTCAACGAATCATCAGTCGAACCGTCGTTGACGCAGACAACCTGAATCGAGCGCTCGGACTGGGCCAACAGCGAATCGAGGCATCGCTGAATCGAGCGCGCAGAGTTGTAAACGGGGACGACAATGGTAGCTTTAGGACACGAGGCCTCTCCCATGCCGACCTACCCCCTCAGCGATTCGATGAGGAAGGCAGCAACCACGCCTGGGCCTCCAACCGAGGCGTAATACTTAGCACGCCCCAAGGCACCATCCGTCGCAAAGCTCGGATGCTCGTCAACCCAGCCCTCAGGATCTTTGAGGATAGCAGCGAGATTTGCGCGCTTCCACGGCTTGAGGTCGTCAAGCGAAAACTCCCCGGCGTCCAAGGCAGCTTGGAACTCCTTGGCCATCTGAACCAGGAACTCCTTATAGAACTTGGGCGCCAGGCGCACGTAGTTCCACATGTACGAATCGTACTTAATGAGCTGATTGAACTTGAGCATGCGCGCGACGTCATCACTTGCGTGGTCGCGGGCATAATCCTCTCGAATCCAACGCTCAATCTCGGCATACTCGGTATTGACGCAAAAGACCTTAGCCGAAGAATTGACCGAGGAATTCTCGTTGTCCTGGCGATACGACAACACGGCATCATGCAGGTAAACAGCCTTATCGGCACACGCGATAACCTTAAAGGCGAATGACGTGTCCTGAAAGGATGCCCCTGGAGTCGGCAAGAACTTGATGCCGTTGCGCTCAAGAAAATCGCGACGGTACACGGCCGACCAAATCGACGGCTTTTGCTTAAAGAACTGCGTCGTGTCGCTCGGGTGCACCGGCTTGTCGCAGTCCTTGGCCTTAAACATCTCGTGCAGCGAACGGCGCTCCTCGGGCTTGGACCAGTAGAAATCAAAGTTCGCCTTCGTAAAGTCGGCATTATTGCTATCGGCGGCCGAGACAAGCTTTTCGAGTGCGTCGGGCGCCATAAAGTCATCGGACTCCAAGATGCCAACGTACTTGCCACGCGCCATCTCCAGGCCGTGGTTCATCGAGTCGCCGTAGCCGCTGTTGGCCTTGTCGATCATCTTGACGCGCCCATCGCGCTCCATATACTCGCGGATAATCGCCGGCGAGTTGTCGGTCGACCCGTCGTTAATGCAGATGATCTCAATATCCTTGAGCGTCTGCGCCAGGGCGGAATCGAGGCACTCGCGCAGGTAGCGCTGAACATTGTAAATGGGAATAAGCAGCGACAGAACAGGGCTGCCAGAGGCGTTAGTAGACAAATGTGCTCCTTAGGAAATACCTGTCGTTTCATGGTATCAAAGGGTCAGCGCGCCAGCGGGCGTTTATATAATCTATGGAGCCTCTTGCGGGCAAAGCAGCCCCACGTCATGCGGCGGGCCCATGGCAGGTTCCTGCGTTTTATTCAAAGCTTGCCGCTAAGGTGCGCCGAGCCTTTACAATAGGACAGTCCCAAGGACGTATTCGATAGCTTCCGTGCAGCGCTCGCCCGCCGCGCGTGAAAGGATATATTGCCCCATGCCTTCAACCCTCCCCGCCCCCATCGATAAGCTCGCCATCGTCGTCGTTACGTACAAGCGCCAGGAACTCCTGGCCAACTTGTTCGACTCTATGACCGAGCTCACGGCCGCGCCCTGGCGCATCGTGATTGTCGATAACGAGAATTCACGCGAGACCGAGGCCATGTGCACCGCATTCAACGAGCGCCTGGCCAACCTGTGGGGCATCGACACCGAGCAGCCTGACGCGCAGGGCGGCACCGACCGTGTCATCTACGCCCCGCAGCTCGAAAACGGCGGCGGTGCGGGCGGCTTCTCCGCCGGCACTAAATGCGCCTACGACCTGGGCGCCCAGTGGTTCTGGGTGATGGACGACGACGTGCTCGTCATCCCCGAAGGCATCGAGCGTCTTGCCAAGTGGACCGACCGCTACGATGTCATCCAGGGTTCGCGCCTAGACTTTGACGGCGGCGCCTTCTTTTGGCAATACCAACTCATCCTTTCGCTCGGCATTCCCAACCCAGTCGCCAAGTGGGACTTGGGTCCAGAGGGTTATCGCGCCATGAACCAGCTGTGCTTTGAGGGCGGCATGTTCTCGCGCCGCGTGGTCGACAAGATTGGCCTGCCCGACGCGCGCTTCTTTATCTACGGCGACGATGCCTGCTACGGCTACGTAGCCAGCCAGCACTTCCCCGCCGCCGTGGTCGCCGACGTGGTGCTCAAGCGCGCCCGCGCCGTCTCCAACTGGGATATCGCCGGCAAGCGCCAGCTCAACTCCACGAGCGACACCAACCGCTACTACATCATGCGCAACCGCGGTTATCTGGCCCGCTACATGCAGATCTATGGCGACTATCACCCCATGCTGTTCCGTCTGGGCAACGCCGCGACCTTCTGCAAGGAGTTCATTCGCCTGGCCGCCGTTGACAAGTGCTTTAAGACCGGTATTCCGGCGCTGCGCCGTGGCATGAAGGACGCCCGCAAGATCGTCAAGGATCCTAACTGGAAGCCCATGCCGCCTATGAAGAACACCGAGTAACGGAAGCCGGAAACACCTCGGCGCTTAAAGCCGCTGGCACACCGCCGTCACGCGCCGCCCATCAAAACCGAACCCCCAGCGCATGCGACCCACGCCGGGGCGCGGCACACGGATATCGTCGATGCCGTCGCGCTCTATGTCGAGTAGCGACTGCACGGCCAGCAATTCCAACCCCAGCGCATCCACATCGGGGTCATACATCATATTGATCGTTATAAGCGGGCGCTCGTCCAGCATGCCAATCGTGTCTGCTACGTCGAGCACAGTGCCCGTAGGGAAAACCTGGATGTCCCAGCGACTCGCGCCACACTTTCGCCTCGAGGCAGGATTGGCATAGCCCGGCAAGCCAAAGCAGAGCCCCTGCAAGAGCAGATGATATGGCAGCGGCGTATCTGGGTCGGTCTCACCGATTCCCGCATCCCCCAGGATGCGACTTAGCGCCCGCCTCACGGTATCCTCGTTCCCACGGCACAGCCCGTCGCGAAACGCATCGACGTCTCGAATGTCTTCGGCAGCGCACTCAAACCACTCAACAATCACTAGACGCAAGGCCTGGCGAAGCTCGTTATTGGGCAATCGCAAAGCACGGAGCCGATCGCCATGCTCTGGCTCCTCAGTCATATCCGTCGTGAGAAAACCGGACAGATACAGCGCTGTCCACATGCCATCGTCAGGCGAGACATCTGGCTCTGCAGTGCCCAAACAAAGCGGGACCTCAGCACACCCATGGGCCTCGAGCAAATCAAACAAGACCGAAAGGCGGTCGAGATTCCACCCGGCAACTACCCTACTCAGGCAATCCGCATACCCATACAGATCGGCGCGCACAGGCGCCGTGCAACCTCGGTCCAGAAAACCGATCACACGCGCTGGACTCGAGCAATAGGCCCTACCAAACCGATATCCCTCGAGCCATTCACGCGCATCATCAAGGTATTCCTCGCGCCCAGCATGATTCAACAGAGCCTGGACCTCGGCATCCGAAAAGCCGAACCAACGGTCACACCACGTCGAAAGCGGCGTCGTCAGATAATACGAGCAGCCGTGCAAAGAAAGCGCCGCTTCGGCAGGGCCGGGACACTCCCCCATCAGACATGCAAAGCGTAGCGAATGACCCGCGGCAGCAATGGCGTCAAACAGCACACGGTCAAGTAGTTCTGCCGGATCGGCGTCGGAAGCGTCCCTCGCGCTCGCACGGCGAGACCACGCCGTATCGTACCCATCAACGAGCAATACAACCTGCTCATCGCAGGCAATCTCCAGCAGCTCTATGAGCACACCGAGCACCGAGTCAACCTCGTCCGCGCTCGCCACGCCACGCGCGACGCGTTCGATGTGACGCACCTTATCTCGAGCTAAATCCGGAGCCTCCAAGAGCGCCAACAATCGAGCGCACTCGCCCGAAAGGGCATCGCGCACGGCGCCGGCAACAGCGGGGCCACGCCTCGCAGCGCTAGAAAAGTCCAGCGATATCACCGGATAGCAAGCGTACTCATCCCGATAGCGCCCGCCGTCTGCATCCCAAATCTGAGCATCGGCAAACAAACGCTGACCAGCGCGACCGACCGCTGGACGCTCCAGAAAAGCCCTGAGCATCGACAAGTTCATGCTCTTGCCAAAACCCTCGGGTCGACAGCACACCACAACGGACGCGTCGCAGTCCAACACATCGGCAATAAACATGGTCTTGTCAACCAGCACGCAGCAACCAAGTGCCTCCGCATAGTCGTGTATGCCAATGGGCAAAACCGCATCGTCGGCACAGCCGATCAAGCGCACGCCAAAGCCAGCAGCACAATCAACATTTGCCTGTTCAGACACCAAAATGTTCCCCCTAAATCGCAGCACGATGCCAATTGTAATGACCGCATCGCATGTACCGATGTCGCCGCGCGAACATATCGGGCAACGGTAGCAACAAGAGGTATGAGGGGGCATAACTAATCGTTGCACAACAAAACGGGGCCCGATGCATTCGCACCGGACCCCGTCCCAACTCTTTAGTTATCTGGCAACCGAGAGGCTACTCCTCCGAGCCGTCCTCCCCAGAAGCTTTCTTCTGCTGATCGAGCTTATGCTTACCACTTACGATAGACGTAGCGCCCAGTGTGGCCAAGCTTGCACTGGCAAGGCTCGCCATAACGATAAGGTCGCCCGTCTTGGGCATGTTACCGCCAGATGACTTGGTCGTTGTAGTCGTCGTGGTTGTAGTGGTCACCGTCTTGGAGTCATTTTGATCCTGATTCTGGTTATCAGCGCCGCTCTTGTCGTCGTCTTCGGACTGTTTCTTTTCACCCTCGGTCTTGCTCTCGTCCTTCTCCTCAGATTCAGACTTCTTATCCTCGTCCTTCTCCTGTTCGGACTTGTCGCCCTTCTCCTCAGAGCTAGAACCCTTATCGGATTCGGTCTTCTCGGAAGCCTTGTTCTTGGAGTCGTCCCTTGCGGCCTCGGTCTTTTCCGTGAAACCCTGATCAGAGTTGTCCTTGTTCTGAGTCGAGCCATTATTGACGCCAGCCATCAGCGAAGAGCCCAACGTAGAACCAAGCTGCACGGAGAAAGAAGGCTTCTTGTCCGGCGAAGCAACGGGAGCGTCCGGGGCCTTATTCGAGTCGTCCTTGGAAGCATCGGAATCAGGGGTCGTGTCAGAGCCGGAGCCGTTGTTAGAGCCGGTGTCAACGGACGAATCGCTCGAGCCGGTAGATGAGTTAGAGGTGTCAGCGTCGGTCGAACCAGAGGCGGCGCTGCCCGTATTGCCGGCAGAGCTTGAAGACGAATCGCCCGCAGCAGAGCCGTTCGAATCGGAGCCGTTCGAGGTAGAGCCGTCGTTGGTAGTGCCACCAGCAGAGCCATTACCGTCAGCATCGGTCGAGGGCGCATCCATCCTGTCATCGTTGGCATCGTCACTCGAGCCGTCATTCGAATCAGGCGTCGGCGAGGGCGCCGGCGTGGGCTCGGGCTGCACGGGCGTCGCAGCGGCAGCCTCGTCCTCAGCGATATAAACCAAGCAGTCCTTTAGCTCGTTGCGGTAGCGGTTCTTCCAGCCCTCATGATACTGGGGCTGACTCGAAAACTTAGTGGCGACATTGTTGACCACGCTATTGGAGAGCGCCGTCACAAACTCGCGGTCGGACATATCGTTGGAAAGATTCGCCCAGCGGAAAAAGTCCCTGCAGCCACCGGTGCCGCACATGTTGGTGATGCTCCACACCATGCCCTTGACGCAATCGGCGCGACCCGAAATATCAATACCCAGGCCGCTCTTGAGCCACGCCTCGGTCACCGCATAGTACGAGTTGTACGCATAGGCATCCTGCAGAGCCGAAAACTCAGCAGGGTCGGTGTTATAAGCGCCCTGGAAGGCCTCCTGCGCAATACGGCCCAACTCGGTGAGCTGGCCGTTCTCGTACATGGCATTGCTCGCGCTGGAAATTTCGCCGCCGCGATCAATCGCATCCTTGAGCATGCTGTATTTTTCGGGGTTGTAGTTGTAGGCCTGCTTCATAAACGGAATGAGCGACCAACGACGGTCGAACTGGTAATAACCCAGTGCGTTATAGCCGTCACCGTACGAAAAGCCCTGGTTGTAGTTGCCATGGCTCTCGTACTTGGTAAAGTACTTCATCTCGGGAGTCACGTTGACAAACGAAACGCCCTGGACCGACCTCAGCACGCCCGAGAAGGACTGCTGGGTGTAGAGACCCTTATCGATATCGGTGGCATCCGAGGCAACGCCCGGCGTGGGCTCCTCGGCAGCGGCGGGTGCCGGCGCGGAAATGGCGCCAAACGAAAGCGCCAGCGTCAGGCCCGCGACAATAGCAGAATGCTTGGGCTGCATAAGATCCTCCCTGCATTGGTATAGTTAAAGTGCAGTTTGCAAAGATAAGAGTAAGTATTGCAGCTCGCCCGTTGTTGCACAACAACCCCTCGGTAAACGGCAACAACCCTCCGCGAAATCTTAAGGAATTGCGCTCAACCTACAGCTTAATGTTAAAGTTGATCTCGGGGACGGCGGCCAGGTCGGCCAGCGTTACGCCGTCGACGTACTTTTCGATCACGTCGTCCAGGCCGCGCCAGAACTTGACGGTCGAGCAAAGATCGCTGCGAGTGCAGCTGTTGTCGATGCCATCGCACGCCACTGGAGCCGTGCTGCCCTCGACGGCGCGCAGGATGTCGCCGGCACGTACCTCGGCTGGATCCTTGGCCATCATGTAGCCGCCGCCCTTGCCGCGCACGCTCTTAAGCAGGCCCGCCTTCATAAGCGGACGAACCAGCTGTTCCAGATACTTTTGTGAGATATGCTCGCGGTCGGCAACCTCGCGCAGGGCAATCTTGCCCTCGGCGTCGCCCAGCGCCGCGATATAGATCATCAGACGGAGGGCATAGCGGCCCTTAGAAGAAATGAGCATACCTACCCTCTCATCGTAGCCGAGACAAAATACCAGGCTTGTTTGTCCCAAATCTTATGCACGCGGGGCAAACAAGCCTGATTATTATGTCCCACATCTAAAAAGTCGAGTGGATTAGTCGGGTTTTCCCTTGACTAACGCCGAACCCATAGTAACTTTATTCCGAGAAGATTCCTAGGGTTTAGTACGCCTATGAGTACACCATATACAGAGAGGGACAGCATGAGCGCAAATCCGCTGCTTTCCATCGAAGGTCTGACCGCCTCCGTGGACGAGAAGACCATCCTCCGCAACGTCAACCTCAACGTCGCCGCCGGCGAGACCCACGTGCTGATGGGACCCAACGGCGCCGGCAAGTCCACCCTCGGCCACCTGGTCATGGGCGACCCCGTTTACACGGTCAACGACGGCCGCATCGTCTTTGACGGCCAGGACATCACCGAGCTCACCACCGACAAGCGCTCGCGCGCCGGCCTGTTCCTGAGCTTCCAGGCCCCGGTCGAGATTCCGGGCGTGCCGCTGTCGAGCTTTTTGCGCGCCAGCATCGCCGGCCGCCCCGGCCTGGAGATGAAGGGCAAGGAGTTCCGCCGTCGCGTCAAGGAGCTCGCGGCCGAGCTCAACATGGATACCGCCTACCTCAACCGCGAGCTGGGCGTGGGCTTCTCGGGCGGCGAGAAGAAGAAGGTCGAGATGCTCCAGCTCCTGTTGCTGCAGCCCAAGCTCGCCATCCTCGACGAGACCGACTCGGGCCTGGACGTCGACGCGCTTTCCACCGTCAGCCACGGCATGGACGCCTACCGCAAGAGCTGCGACGGCTCCATGCTCATTATCACGCACAACACGCGCATCCTGGAGCACTTGGATGTCGACCGCGTCCACGTTATGGTCAAGGGTCACATCGTGCGCGAGGACGACGCCTCGCTCATCCCCTGGATCGACAAGAACGGCTTTGAGACCTTCGAGCGCGAGGCCGCCGAGCAGCGCGCCCAGGCCGAGTCCGCCGCTGCCGAGCAGCAGGCGTAAAGGGGCGACGCAATGACCAAGAACCGCACCGAGGTCGCGGACATCGACCGCAGCCTCTACGACTTCACCTATGGCGAGGAGGGATTCGAGCGCCTCGACGCCGGCATCACGCCCGACATCGTGCGCGAGATCAGCGCCAAAAAGGACGAGCCGCAGTGGATGCTCGACCTGCGCCTCAAGTCCCTCGAGATCTTCAACCGCTTCCCGGATCCGACGTGGGGCCCCTCCATCGAGGGCCTGGACATGGACAACATCGTCACCTACGTCAAGCCCAACACCGACCAAAAGCACAACTGGGAGTCGGTGCCTGACGACATCAAGAACACCTTTGAGCGCTTGGGCATCCCCGACGCTGAGCGTAGCTACCTGGCGGGCGTCGGCGCGCAGTACGACTCCGAGCTGGTCTACCACAACATGCAGGACACGGCATCCAAGATGGGCATCGTCTACTCCGGCATTGAGGAGGCCCTGCACGACCCGCAGTGGGAGCCGCTCATCCACGAGAAGTTTATGACGCTCATCCCGCCCACCGACCACAAGTTTGCGGCCCTGCACGGAGCCGTATGGTCGGGCGGCTCGTTTGTCTACGTACCCAAGGGCACCAAGTTGGACTTCCCGCTGCAGAGCTACTTCCGCCTTAACGCCAAGGGCGCCGGCCAGTTTGAGCACACGCTCATCATCGTCGAGGACGATGCCGACCTGCACTTCATTGAGGGTTGCTCTGCGCCCAAGTACAACGTGGCCAACCTCCACGCCGGCGCCGTCGAGCTCTTTGTGGGCAAGCGTGCGCACCTGCGCTACTCGACCATCGAGAACTGGTCCAAGAACATGTACAACCTCAACACCAAGCGTGCGCGCGTGGACGAGGACGGCGACATCGAGTGGATCAGCGGCTCCTTCGGCAGCCACGTGGGCTACCTCTACCCCATGAGCGTGCTCAACGGCCGTCGCGCCCGCTCGAGCTTTACCGGCATCACCTTTGCCGGCGCCGGGCAGAACCTCGACACCGGCTGTAAGGTCGTGCTCAACGCGCCCGAGACCTCGGCAACCGTCGAAACCAAGGGCATCTCCAAGAGTGGCGGCATCCAGACCTTCCGCAGCTCCATCGTGGCCACGCCCAAGGCAGAGGGTTCCAAGGCAACCGTGAGCTGCCAGTCGCTGATGCTCGACGACCAAAGCCGCTCCGACACTATTCCCGCCATGGACATCCGCGCCAAGAATGTCGACATCGGCCACGAGGCCACCATCGGCCGTATCGGCGACGATAAGGTGTTCTACCTGATGAGCCGCGGTATCTCGGAGGAAGAAGCCCGTACCATGATCGTCAACGGCTTTGCCAACCCGGTCTCCAAGGAGCTGCCGCTGGAGTACGCCGTCGAGATGAACAACCTGATCAAGCTCGAGATGGAAGGAGCGATCGGATAATGAAACAGACCACGAACACCGCTGCTACCACCCTTGAGCAGGTCAATTCGATGCCGGCTGCCACTTGGGGTTGGCTCAAGATGAACCAGACCAAGCTCGAGCTCTCTGACGAGCTTGCCGCCGCTCCCGCCGAGGCCGTTGAGGCTGAGGGCTTGGAAGAGCAGTTTGCTGGCGTGGCAGACGCGTTCGACGCCGCCATGGACGCCATGGCCGAGCGCTTCCCCGAGCGCCGCGCCTCCGCGCCCGGCGATGCCGCCGACCGCGCCCGCATCACGCCCGAGACCGAGCTCGACGTGCCCGCAACCTCCGTCTACCAGGCCGGCGCCATCAAGCTCGAGGAGGAGCTCTCCCCCGCTGAGGCCTTCGAGACTGGCATGGGCGAGGCTGCCTACACCTACCTGGCCGACCACGCCACCAAGCGCGTCGTCATCGATGTGCCCGCATACAAGCACGCCACGGTTACCGTGCGTGTGAGCGGTGTCGATGCTGCCGCGACCATCGCCGCCATCGACGTCGTCGCCCGCCCGCAGGCAACGCTCGACCTGCAGATCGCCCTGGACTCCCCCGTTGCCGGCCAAGGCGTCGTGGGTTCCGTGCTGCGCGTGTGCGCCCACGAGTACGCCACCGTCAACGTGACCTGCACGCAGACGCTCGACGATAGCTGGATCGCGCTCGACGACACCGGCCTGTTCCTGGACGAGGGCGCGCGCGTCAACGTGCAGCACACCGTCCTGGGCGCAGGCGCCAGCGCCACCGGCCTTGCCGGCGACCTGCTGGGCGACACCGCCAAGGTGACGATCGATACCGATTACCTGGGCGCCCGCCAGCAGGTGCGCGACTTTAACTACGAGCTGCGCCATCGCGGCCGCAAGACCGAGTGCGAGATCGACGCCAACGGCGTGCTGACCGGCACGTCCAAGAAGGTCTACCGCGGCACCATCGACCTCGTGCACGGCTGCAAGGGCGCCGTCGGCACCGAGCGCGAGACGGTGCTTTTGGCCAACAAGGGCGTCGACAACAAGACCGTCCCCGTCATCCTCTGCGACGAGGACGACGTCGCCGGCAACCACGGCGCCACAATCGGCCACGTCCGCGACGAGCAGCTGTTCTACCTCGCCTGCCGCGGCCTTGACCAGAACGCCGCCGAGGACCTGTTCATCCGCGCCAAGCTGGAGGACGCCGCGCTTTCCGCCACCGACGAGCGCACTCGAGCCGCCGTCGTCCGCCTGGGCAACAACCTGATCGACAACTTTGAAGAGGAGCTCGCATGATCGACACCGAGCACGTTAAATGCGACACCTGTACTGCCCCCGAGCCCATGGAGCTCGACGCCAGCGACGAGGCTTCGCGCGGCTGGCCCACTGTGGACATCGAGACCAACCCCTACAAGGCGCAGTTCCCGCTGTTTCAGCAGCACCCCGAGATCGCCTTCCTCGATAGTGCCGCCACCGCGCAGCGCCCTGCCTGCGTGCTCGACGCCGAGCGCGACTTCTACCAGCGTATGAACGCCAACCCCCTGCGCGGCCTGTACTCGCTGTCCGTCGAGGCCACTGAGGCTATCGCGAAGGTGCGCCAGCAGATCGCCGACCTCATCGGCGCCTCACAGGCCAACGAGGTCGTCTTCACCCGCAACACGAGCGAGTCGCTCAACCTGGTCGCCAAGAGCTTTGCGCCCACAGTGCTCAAACCGGGCGACGAGGTCGTCATCACCATCATGGAGCACCACTCCAACCTGATTCCGTGGCAGCAGGTCTGCCGCGAGACCGGCGCCAAGCTCGTCTACCTCTATCCCACCAAGACCGGCCAACTCACCACCGAGGAGGTTCTTGCCAAGGTGGGCCCCAAGACCAAGATCCTGGCCGTGGGACAGGTCTCCAACGTGTTGGGCGTCGAGAACCCAGTCAAGAATCTCGGCAAGCTCGTGCACAAGTACGGTGGCTACCTGGTCGTCGACGGTGCGCAGTCGCTGCCGCACATGCCGGTCGATGTGGCCGACCTGGGCGCCGACTTCTTTGCCTTTAGCGCACACAAGGCTATGGGCCCCATGGGCATCGGCGTGCTGTGGGGCAAGATGGACCTGCTCAACGCCATGCCGCCCATGCTCACCGGCGGCGAGATGATCGACTCTGTTACCGAGCAGGACGCCGTCTGGGCGCCCGTTCCCGAGAAATTCGAGGCCGGCACACAGGACGCCGCCGGCATCTTCGCCACGGGCGCGGCACTCGACTACCTGGTCAACACGGTGGGTTACGAGAACATCCAGGCCCGCGAGCAGGCACTCGTCCACTATCTGATGGGCGAACTCATGCAGCTCGACTTTGTCCAAATCATCGGCTCCATCTATTGGGACAACCACCACGGCGTTGTGAGCTTTAACGTCAAGGGCATCCACCCGCACGACGTCGCGAGCATCATGGACATGGACGGCGTCTGCATCCGCGCCGGTCACCACTGCGCGCAGCCGCTGCTTACCTGGCTGGGCGTCGAGAACCTTGCCTGCTGCCGCGCCAGCGTGGCCTTCTACAACGACAAGGCCGACATCGACAAGTTCATCGCCGGCCTGCATCACGTTTGGAGCACGTTCAATGGGTAATCTGTACACCTCCACCACGTTTATGGAGCACAACTCGCACCCCGACTACAAGTACGAGATGGATGCCCCCACGCACGAGCACGACGGCATCAACCCCAGCTGCGGCGACGAGCTCACCTTGCAGCTGCGCGTCGAGAACGGCGTGATCGAGGAGGCCTCCTTTACCGGCCACGGCTGCGCCATCAGCCAGGCCAGCGCCGACATCATGGCCGACCTCATCACCGGCGAGACCGTCGAGGAAGCTCACCGCCTGGCAGAGCTCTTCCTCGCCATGATCCGCGGCGTGCAGCTCTCCGAGGAAGACCTGGAAGACCTGGACGAAGCCGCCCAGCTCCAGGACATCTCGCACATGCCCGCCCGCGTCAAATGCGCCGAGCTCGCCTGGCGCACCCTCAACGGCATGCTCGAGGGGCGAAATAATCAGTAGTACTTGTCCCAAATCTTAAGATTTTTGTTGGCCGAATCGCTTGACAAGAGTGGTTCGGCCATTTTCTATTCCGAGAGCTCAGTCTGTGCCTTCACCCGCGCATAAGCGCGCACGATACGAGAGACGGTACTTTTGCCAATCCCGGTATACCGCTCAATCTGGCGCACCGTAAAACCGGCATCGTGCAATCCAAAAATAACGGTATCGCGCTGCGCAGGCGGTGCGTCTTTAACCCCATGGAGCGGAGCCCAGAGGCTTTTCGCCAACTTGTCGGCAAAGGCGTGGCGTTCCCACTCTGTCTCTTTCATATCGCGCAGCGCCGGTTCGCCGCCGTCGGGCGTCGAAAGCGAATAGGCAATAAAGCCCTCGGCAGAACCAAAAAGCTCAAGCACGCAAGAAGGATCAGAAAATCCCCTCGCGACATCGGCCGCGTCACCGTCGTAAGCGCACAAATGCTCCGGAAAGCTGCTCCAGGGATAACGCTCAATGAGACTGATGCCCGCCTCCTGCGGATCGGCGTGAACGGAGCGAATAGCCTCCATCACCTGCCAGTCGGTATCGAGCGAGCGCCGGTCAAAACGGTTCTGGAACAGATGCCCTGTGCGCCCCGTGCGTTTATTGAACCGCCGCGCGTACGTCAAAAGCAGCCGGTGCATCGCCGCGCTCATCGCGTCCTCGTAATCTGCAAGCACCAGACGCACGTGATTGCCCATAAGGCACCAGGCGATAACCGTCACGCCCGCCTTGCGGCAGCACTCACGCATCAGCTCCAAGAACTCCCACCGGTCTTCATCGCCCTCAAAGATGAGCTGCTTGCCCGTACCGCGGGCACAGACATGCTAAAAGCCGGTAACCGTTCTCCAAACGCGCTGCATGGCGCTCCCTTCGCCGGGATCTGCTTGCCATCCAATACAGCACGATTGAAGCGTGCCATCAAAACATTCACGCAAAACAATTCGCTCGCGCGGCCAAAGGCAGTAAACAGGCGGCGAACGGCACCGTTGCAACAGGTCAACCCCTGCAACGCTTACAAAAGCTGACCAAAAGCTTGCCCAAGACGGACCCCCTCTACGGAAGTGCACGACCACAGAATATAGAGTTAAACCGTTTCAATTGAAAGTTCCGCGCATCTCGCTACGAAAACTGAGCCGTTCGCCGAATATTCCGTGCATTTCGCGGTATTATAGGGGCTGCATGTCATGTCCCTTTCAAAGGGTCGCCCGGCAATCGCCAGCCACGGCCCCCAGACGGGACGCCAACACGATAGAGAGGAGAGGCATGCAGTACTCACAGGAAGTGGAGAACATGTGCCCCGTTGCCAAGGGTGCATACCACGGCCCCGCACCCATCCCCGAGGAGGGCAAGTGGGTCCAGGCTAAGGAGATTTCCGACATCTCCGGTCTTACGCACGGTGTGGGTTGGTGCGCACCTCAGCAGGGCGCCTGCAAGCTCACGCTGAACGTCAAGGACGGCATCATCGAGGAGGCCCTCGTTGAGACCATCGGCTGCTCGGGTATGACCCACTCTGCCGCCATGGCTTCCGAGATTCTTCCCGGTAAGACCATCCTCGAGGCCCTCAACACCGACCTCGTCTGCGACGCCATCAACGTTGCTATGCGCGAGATCTTCCTGCAGATCGTTTACGGCCGCAGCCAGACCGCGTTCTCCGAGGGCGGCCTGCCCGTGGGCGCCTCCCTCGACGACCTCGGCAAGGGCCTTCGCTCTCAGGTCGGCACCATGTTCGGCACCAAGGCCAAGGGCGCTCGTTACCTCGAGCTCGCTCAGGGCTACGTCACCCGCATGGCTCTCAACGACAAGAACGAGATCATCGCATTCGAGTTCCTGAACCTCGGCAAGTTCACCGACGCCGTCAAGGCCGGCAAGACCCCCGAGGAGGCCATCGCTGGCGCTATGGGCCACTATGGTCAGTGGGAGAACGCTGCCAAGTACATCGACCCGCGCACCGACGAGGAGACTCACTCCGTCGCCAGCGTGTTCCCGGTTCACGAGTAGAAAGGGAGGGAAATAACTATGACTGTTACGTTCGAAGGTTACGAGCGCCGCGCTGACAAGATCAACAAGTGCCTCGCCGACAACGGCATCGCCTCCCTCGAGGAAGCTCTGCAGATCTGCACCGACAAGGGCTTCAACCCGCGTGAGATCGTCAACAACACCCAGTCCATCGCCTTCCAGAACGCCGAGTGGGCCTACACCCTCGGTTGCGCTCTCGCTGTCAAGCGTGGCGCCAAGTCCGCTTCTGAGGCTGCCGCCATCATCGGCGAGGGCATCCAGGCCTTCACCGTTCCCGGCTCCGTCGCCGAGGACCGCAAGGTCGGTCTGGGCCACGGCAACCTGGGCGCTATGCTGCTCTCCGACGACACCGAGTGCTTCGCCTTCCTGGCCGGTCACGAGTCCTTCGCTGCCGCTGAGGGTGCTATCGGCCTGGCTCTAAACGCCAACAAGGCTCGCAAGAAGCCGCTGCGCGTCATCCTCAACGGTCTGGGCAAGGACGCTGCTCAGATCATCGCCCGCATCAACGGCTTCACCTACGTGAAGACCCAGTTCGACTACTTCACGGGCGAGCTCAAGGTCGTCGAGACCATCCCCTACTCCGATGGTCCCCGCGCCGCCGTCAACTGCTACGGCGCCGACGACGTCCGCGAGGGCGTTGCCATCATGTGGCACGAGAACGTCGACATCTCGATCACCGGTAACTCCACCAACCCCACGCGCTTCCAGCACCCCGTCGCTGGCACCTACAAGAAGGAGCGCCTCGAGGCTGGCAAGAAGTACTTCTCCGTCGCTTCTGGTGGCGGCACTGGTCGTACCCTGCACCCGGACAACATGGGCGCCGGCCCTGCCTCTTACGGCATGACCGACACCATGGGCCGTATGCACTCCGACGCCCAGTTCGCCGGTTCTTCCTCCGTGCCTGCGCACGTTGACATGATGGGTCTCATCGGCATGGGCAACAACCCCATGGTCGGTGCCACCGTCGCCTGCGCTGTCGCCGTCGAGGAGGCCCTCAAGGCCTAATCGCGCCCGCGCGATGCTCATATAGTTGAGCTTTGGAGCCGCTACCCACCCAGGTAGCGGCTCTTTTTGTTTGCGCTGTCGCAGGGTAGCTAATGCCGATATATCAGTTGGGGCGAAATACAAGATGTGATGAGATGGAGCGTCAGAGCGTCCATGACGCCCACCTGCCATATTTGCCCTTTACCGATTTGCCGAGTCTTTGCGGCCCCATTGCCGATCACCCGTGCGACAATGCGCCGGACGAGAAAGGAATCCGATGGAATCGACTGATGTACTGGTAATTGGATCTGGCATTGCGGGCCTTTGCGCCGCCATCGAAGCGGCACGCACGGGTGCAACCGTCACTGTGGCAAGCGCCGGCAAGACTATGAGTGGATCGAGCTTCTTCCCCGGAACCTGGGGCCTAGGGCTTATCGGACCCGTTAACGAAGACGACGAGCAGGACCTCATCGACACCATCCAGACCGTCGGCGGCGGCGTTGCCGACCCCGAACTCGTCCAAGCGTTCGTCCACGGCATTCCCCAAGCGATTGACTGGCTCGAGCAAGACCTGGGCGTTGAGCTCCAGCGTCCGCAAAGCGCCAAGAGTGCTCAACAAAAGCAATTTATCCCCTGCTTTGACCACAAGACGCGCATGTGGCGCGGCCTCACCCGCAAGCCCCTTGAGGACGCTCTGACGACCTGGATCGAGTCGCTCGGCATTCGCCTGCTCCCCCGCCATGAGCTTATCGACCTTGTTGAGGACACGAACGGCAGAATAACCGGAACCGTACTCTACGACCTTACCGAAAATCGAATCGTGCCCTTTGCTGCCAAGGCCACGGTCATCGCAGCCGGTGGCACAGGCGGCCTGTTCGAGCGCAGCCTTACGTCGGCTGATGTGCTCAGTTCCTCGCAGGCCATCGCGCTGGCGCACGGTGCAACACTTACTAATATAGAGTTCATGCAGATGATGCCCGGCTTCATCGAGCCCAGGCGTAACTTGGTCTTCAATGAGAAAACCTGGCGCTACGTGCACGTAGACCAGCCGGTAGATATTGCCGACGACAAGCTGGACGACCTGCTCGAGCAGCGCTCTGGATATGGTCCCTTCACGTCACGCTTGGCCTCCCGCGCTATCGATCTCGTCATCGATCAGGCAGGTGTCGAAGGCCTGGCACTCCACTACGACTTCCCCCGCGAGGATGTCCCAGAGTTTGTGCAGACCTTTGCCACCTGGCTGCAAGACGAGCACGGCATCGCGCCGACCGACGAGATGCGCGTTGCGATGTATGCCCACGCTGCTAACGGCGGCATCAAGATCGATAAGACCGCGCACACGGGCGTTGAGGGCCTCTACGCTTGCGGCGAGGCGACAGGCGGCATGCACGGCGCCGACCGCATTGGTGGCTTGTCAAGCGCCAACGGCATCGTATTCGGACGTATCGCGGGCGCATCGGCAGCCCTCACAGCGCAGAAAGAGCCTGAAGCGGCCCTGAAGACGGATATCACCCTCCCCCAGTACGGCATTGCCACAACAGATGCCGATCGCCTGACACACAGCCTTAGGCACACGATGAGCACCTATTGCATGATCAACAGGACCGAAACAGGCCTATCCGAGGCCCTGCAACAGCTTGAAAGCCTGCAAGACAAGGCCATGGCGCTGAGCAAGCCGCATGCCGATGACAGCGAGATCGCAGCCCTCGCCCGCCTACAGTCGCAGATTCAGCTGTCAACGGAGATGGTCAAAGCCATGCGTAAGCGGACCGAAAGTCTCGGATCGCACTATCGAGCGGATTAAACCGGACACCTATCTAAAGCAGAACACAATCAATCGATATCCATGGGCCCCGTGAGCTTGAAGCAGCACGGGGCCCATTCGTGTCCGCACGACAGCGTATCCTTATTCTGAATATAGAGCGGGCAAAGCCCGCATAGAAAATAGACCAGCGAGGAGGAGATATGGACAGCAGGGATATCGAGAAATGGCGTGTCGAACTTGACAGCTACGCCCATGTGGAAGACGGCGTTGAGTATTGGCTCGCACGCGATTTAATGGAACCCATGGGGTACACTCGATGGGAGAACTTCGCCGAAGTTGTTAAGAGGGCAAAAGTCTCGTGCGAAACAAACAAAACTCCAGTTGATTCCCATTTTCGTGACACCACGAAAATGGTAACTGCCGGTGTCGCCGCTCGCGCGGTTAAAGACTACAAACTTACGCGCTATGCATGCTATTTAATCGCACAGAACGGAGATTCAAACAAGCCAGAGATCGCGCTCGCCCAGGCATACTTTGCCGTGCAGACGCGCCGCCAAGAGCTCATAGAGCAGCGCTTCGCAGAGATTCAGCGCTTGCAGGCGCGCCACTCGCTATCCGATTCAGAGAAACAGCTCTCGGGTATTGCGTTCAAACGCGGCGTGGACTCCAAAGGATTCGCGATCATCAAGTCGAAGGGCGATGAGGCGTTATTCGGCGGCAGAAGCACGGCGGAAATGAAGCAGCAGCTCGGCGTACCCAAAAGCGCGGCATTGGCGGACAGGTTAGCCGATGTCCTCATCAAAGCAAAGGACCTCACGAACTCGATGACGGCCTTCAACGCCGAGGAACACGACTTGTACGGTCTGGACCAGATCAAACAAGAGCACGTCGAGAACAACACGAGCGTGCGTGGCAGCCTCATCGACCGCGGAATTGTTCCCGAGAACCTACCGCCTGCCGAGGATACAAAAAAGCTCGAGCGTCGCGTGAAGGCAGACGAGAAGAAACTCAAGGAGGGTACTGACGGTTTCACCGATCCCCAGGGTAGACTCAATCTGTGAAAGCGGCCGCGCCCTTTCGGGTTCGACCCCATGCGAGGTTAACAAAAAAGCGACCAGCCTAAGCCAGTCGCTTTAACATGCTTTGGTGGGCCGTCAGGGGGTCAGCCTGCTGCGCAGGCGGTCACTGCGGCGCTTCGCGCCTTGCGCGCTGCGCTGGCAAATGCTTACGCATTTCCTCAGCTCCGCGCCCCGACGGGTTCGACCCCGTGCGAGGTCAACAAAAAAGCGACCAGCCTAAGCCAGTCGCTTTAACGATCTTTGGGTGGGCCGTCAGGGGGTCGAACCCTGGACCTTGGGATTAAGAGTCCCCTGCTCTACCAACTGAGCTAACGACCCAAAGCTAAAGTCCGTTATGGCGAACTTTAGAGGAGATATCGTGTGGTGGGCCGTCAGGGGTTCGAACCCTGGACCTTGGGATTAAGAGTCCCCTGCTCTACCAACTGAGCTAACGACCCGATATCAACACGAAGCAAGAGCTGGGGTGGGTAAAGGGACTCGAACCCTCGACCTACGGGACCACAACCCGTCGCTCTAGCCAACTGAGCTACACCCACCGTGTCCTGTGCGCTTCGCGCTCGACTATTATTGCAAGGAACGCCACGCGATGCAAGCCCCAATTTTCAAGATTTTTGAAAAGAGTTTTTCGAGCGCGTTTCGAGCAATTCCCACCGGTTCCATAGGAGTAAACTTGCCCCACTGCAAATCCTCGAAAGGACCGGCATGAAAGAACTCTCCAACCGCACGGCAACATTTACCGATTCGGTCATCCGCCGCATGACACGCATCTCCAATAAGTACGATGCCGTCAATCTCTCGCAGGGCTTCCCCGACTTCGATCCTCCGGCGCAGCTGCTCAACAGCCTGAGCACCATCGCCGCCGACCCCAAGCCGCTCTACCACCAGTACTCCATTACCTGGGGCTCCCAGGCCATGCGCGAGGCGCTCGCCGCCAAACAGGAGCACTTTATGGGCATGCCGATCGGCCCCAACCAGAATATCGTGGTCACCTGCGGCTCCACCGAGGCCATGATGGCCGCCATGATGACGGTTACGAACCCCGGAGACAAGGTCGTCATCTTCTCGCCGTTCTACGAGAACTACGGCGCTGACACCATTCTCTCGGGTGCCGAGCCCATCTATGTGCCGCTCAACCCGCCCACGTTCGACTTTGACCGCGAGACGCTCGAGGCAGCCTTCCGCGACAACGACCCCAAGGCCATCGTCCTGTGCAACCCTTCCAACCCTTGCGGCAAGGTCTTTACGCGCGAGGAGCTCACCTTCATCGCCGACCTCTGCAAAAAGTACGACGCCTACTGCATTACCGACGAGGTATACGAGCACATCGTCTACGCGCCCCACGAGCACGTCTATATGGCCACGCTGCCCGGCATGTTCGAGCGAACCATCAGCTGCAGCTCGCTGTCTAAGACGTACTCCATCACCGGTTGGCGCCTGGGCTACACCATCGCCCCGGCCCAGATCACCGAGCGTATCAAGAAGGTCCACGACTTTCTCACCGTGGGTGCCGCCGCTCCCCTGCAGGAAGCCGTTGTCACCGCCCTCAACTTCGACGACAGCTATTACGATGAGGTCCTCGACCTCTACACCGCCAAACGCGACTTGTTCTGCCAGGGGCTCGATAGCATCGGTCTTGAGCATAACGTGCCGCAGGGCGCCTACTACGTCATGATGGACATCTCTGAGTTTGGCTATGACAGCGACCTCGAATTCTGCGAGGACCTCGCATCCAAGGTGGGCGTGGGCGCCGTGCCCGGCTCGAGCTTCTTCCGCGAGCCCGTCAACCATCTGATTCGTTTCCACTTTGCCAAGCGGGATGAGACGCTTAACGCGGCACTGGAGAACCTCAAGTCGCTACGTGATAAAATCAAGCCGCGCGGGTAAGGACGGCCCGGCAACTAAAGCAACCAAAGAAGCCCCGCACCGCCCGCCACGTTGCGAGGCTTCTTCTTTTTATAGCGCTTTCTTAAATGGTTTAGAGCCCTATACTTTAGTCACGGAGCAACTCGTCCCAGAGAGAGGAATACTATGGCAGAACAGCAGCTTATCGGAGCGCTCGAGGCCGGCGGCACCAAGATGGTCTGCGCCACGGGCTATGCAGACGGTACGGTCCTGGAGCGTGAGCAGATCGCGACCACGACCCCGCAGGAGACCGTTGAGGCCGTCAATGCATGGTTTGCGAACAAGGGCATCGCCGCGCTGGGCATCGGCGCCTTTGGACCCACCGCAGTCAACCCTGCCTCGCCCCAATACGGCAAGATCCTGGAGACGCCCAAAACGGCATGGCGCTACTTCGACCTGCTGGGCACCATCCAAAACGAGCTCAATATTCCCTGCGGCTACGACACCGACGTCAACGTTGCCTGCTTGGGCGAGGTCACCTTTGGTTGCGCGCAGGGCCTCACCGACGTGGTCTACCTGACCATCGGCACCGGTGTGGGCGCCGGCGTGCTCTCGGGCGGTAAGCTCGTACACGGCATGATGCATCCCGAGGCCGGCCACATCCTGGTCACGCGCGACCCGCGCGACACCATCGGCGAGCATAGCGCTTGCCCCTTCCATGACAACTGCCTCGAGGGCCTCATCGCCGGCCCCGGCGTTAAAAAGCGCTGGGATGGCAAGAGCGCCGGAGACATGGCCGATGACCCAGAGGCCATGGACCTGCTCGCAGGCTATCTAGCACAGGCGCTCATGACCTACACGCTGTGCTACGCGCCGCAAAAGATCATCATCGGCGGCGGTGTGGCCGACCACACCCCCATCGTGCCGCTCGCACGCAAAAAGTGTGCCGAGATGCTCAACGGCTATATCGTCACGCCCGAGGTCAACGACATCGATAACTACATCGTCAACAACAGCCTCGAGGGCAAGCAGGGCATTATGGGCTGCCTGGCCCTGGGCGCACAGGCGCTTCAGTAGCAGACGCACCCACAGGGCGTGGCGCGCCCGGCAAATCCGACCTACGGAACGACGCCACCACGCCTCATATAAGCCCTCAAATAAAAAAGGCCGCCTAGGACCAAACAATACGTCCTAGGCGGCCTTTTTAGCGCACATCAGCGACCGTAAGAGATATCGGAGCACAACGCCCGTTGCCGCTCCACAGCAGTCGATCATCACATCGGTGATCATGCCGGCGCGTCCCGGCACAAAGAGCTGAATCGTCTCGTCGATCGAGGGAGTCAGCAGCAGGAACACCGCCGTGGGCAGCAGCACGTCAAAGGTGCGCCGGCCCTCAAAATCAAAGGCGTGCGTTGCCAAGATGCCGAGCACCATATACTCGGTAAAATGCGCGCACTTGCGAACAACAAAGTTGGTCACCCATTCATATGGAAGTCCCACGCTGTGCAGGAAACCGCGGATAGCTTCCATGACCGTTAGGCTCAGCGAGCCCGACCCCGAGCCGGGAACCAGCGAATTGCCCCAGATCAAGAGCGCCATCAGGCAGGTTACAACCGCCCATTTTCGATTGATCTTAACCATGCAGAAGTTATGCCTCCGCGCGGAGCGGCGCGAAGCTGGCGGTACCGCCCTCGATAACGCTCAGATAGGCACGGCCCGTACGCTTGGCGGTTGAGGACTGCAGGCGCTCGATCTCTTCCTCGAGGATCTGATTGACGCGCTCGTGACGACGGTTTTCCATAATGCCGGCGGCAATAGCCTCGGCCCGCTCGATGCTCTCGCGCGAGATACGGGCAGTATCCTCGGGGAACACAGCACTGTGACGGCCGACATAGGCGGGGGCAGCAGGCTGAGGGGCAGCGACGGGAGCGGGGGCTGCAACAGGAGCGGGCTCGTCAATCTCATCCAGAATCGCGGTGGCGGCGGCCCACATGTCCTCGTGGCCCGAGTAATCGGCCATGGGAACATCAACCTCGAGCGAGGCGTCCGGAAGGTCGCCGGTGGCGATGCGATCTTGGGCATCAATCGATGCGGTGATGGCTGCAGGCTCATCGAGGTCATCGAGATCGATGTCCGCGGCACCGGAGATGATAGGCATGCTGGCAAGGTTTGCATTGTACGGCGCAGCCTCAGCCGCCTGCTGCTGGGCAGGAGCGCCCCAAAGCGAGCTCTCGGCGGCACGGCGGGCGGCAACGGCCTCCTCGTCCGCGGTCATGGCTTCATCAACGTACGAATTGTCGGCAGAAGCGTTCGCATCCGCCGAGGTAGCGCTGTAGGCGTTATTGGCCGCCGCGTTGGCAACGAGTGCCACGAAAGCCGCCGTGCTGCCCGCAGGGGCGGCCTGGGAGCCAGACACGGCACGAGCCGCGGCGGCGATGTCGTCGCGATTGAAGGAGCCGGTCTGCCCGCCGTTGGTGAGCTCGTCGATGGCGACTTGATAGACGTCGCGCGAGTGTGCGGGGTCGCAGCTCACCGGCGAATCGTCGTCGAGCATACTGTCGATCATGGACCAAGCCTCGTCCTCGTCCATGGCATCTGCGGCTCGAGCGATGGTAGGGACACCATCATCGGCATGACGGCGCTGAAACGCACCAGTCAGGCCGGAAAGGAATGCCGAGGTAGACTGCTCCGCCTGAGTCTGAGAAGCAGAAGCCGCAGCGTAAGGAGTCGCATCCTGCTGCTGAGCTGGAATCGAGGCGGTCTTGAACTCGCTTTGATGCTGATTGAGATTGGCGGCACCGCCCATGGCATCGGGCTGGAACAGACGCTCTTCACGCTGCGCACGGTACTCGGAGATACCCAGCGAGGCGGCATAGATACCAACGCCCGCCACTGCGCCCACGGCGAAGGGAACCGCACCCGCCACGACCGTCTCGTTCACAGACGAAAACGGCAGCGTCGCGGCATACATAACCACGGGAGCGGCAAGGCCGATCCCGCACGAAAGTCCGGCAAGGACTGCTCGTTGTGTTGCATCAGAAGAAGCCATGAGCTCTCCCCATCTTCCAGCACCCAAATCGCATCATTCAGTTGGCTGCGCGAGAGAAGATGAAGCGGGGCTATGCCCCAAAGCAACGGTATATGGTTCGTTTCATCTGCGTTTTCCGTCGCGAAGCTTAAAAGCTATTATGCGAAACCGCCCTGTCGATTGCAAGCGACGATGTCGGATTGAAACGGGAAACCTGCTGCTTGCCAGTCTTATGGTCAAAAAAGCGCGGAGCGGCGATATAGAAAAGGGCCGAGGCTCAAAGCCCCGACCCTTTATTGCATTGATGACTATCGCTGCGTGTAGATGACAACCTAGAACGTCTGCTCGTAGTCGCTGTGTTTTTTGGCCGAACGCACCAGGAACTCCTGGTTGGTGTTGGTGCCCTTAAGACCCTTGATAAACGATGCGGCCGCGCGCTCGGTGTTGTTCATGCCGGCAAGAATGCGACGCAAGCCAAAGACAAACGGACGCATCTGCTCGTCAACCAACAGGTCCTCGTTACGCGTACCGGAGGCAACGGGGTCGATAGCCGGGAAGATGCGGCGGTCGGCCAGGTCGCGGTCGAGCTTGAGCTCCATGTTGCCGGTGCCCTTGAACTCCTCAAAGATGACCTCGTCCATCTTGGAACCGGTGTCGATGAGGGCAGAGGCCAGGATGGTGAGCGAGCCGCCGTTCTCGATATTGCGGGCTGCGCCCAGGAAGCGCTTGGGCGGATACAGTGCCGCCGAATCGACGCCGCCCGAAAGGATGCGGCCTGAGGCGGGCGCCGCCAAGTTGTAGGCGCGGGCAAGACGCGTGATGGAGTCGAGCACCACCACAACATCGCCGCCCAGCTCCACGATGCGTTTTGCGCGCTCGATGACGAGCTCTGCCACGCGAGTGTGGTTGTCGGCGGGCATATCGAAGGTCGACGCCACAACCTCGCCCTTGATGGAACGCTGCATATCGGTGACCTCTTCGGGGCGCTCGTCGACGAGCAGGCAGATGAGGTGCACCTCGGGGTTGTTAATCGAGATAGACTGGCAGATCTTCTTGAGGATCGTGGTCTTGCCGGCCTTGGGCGGGGACACGATCAGGCCACGCTGACCCTTGCCGATCGGCGACACGATGTCGATGGCGCGACCGGTAATGGAGTCCTTGCCGTGCTCCATGCGCAGCGGCTCGTTGGGATAGACCGGGGTGAGGTCACCAAACTTGGGGCGGTTGCGAATCTGCTCGGGGTCTAGACCGTTGACGGTCGTGATTTTGGCGAGGCCGGCGCGCTTGTCGCCGCCGCGCGAAGGACGCAGCGAGCCCTCGATGACGTCGCCCGTGCGCAGGCGCGCGGAGCGGATGAGGTAGGCGGGCACGAAGGCGTCGTCGTTGGACTTCATGTAACCGTGGGCATGGATGATACCGGAGCTGTCCGGACGAATCTGCAGGATGCCCTTGATGTCGCGGAAGCCCTCGGCCTTCGCGGCGGTGACGTAGATCTCCTCGACGAGCTCGGCTTTCTTCTTGCCGGTCGTCTCGATCTCGAACTCCTTGGCCTTCTCGCGCAGCTCGGCGACCTTCATGGCCGCGAGTTCCTCGCGCGAAAGCGTGGGCTCGGTGGGGGCGGCGTTGCGCTCCTTGTTGCGCTGTTTGCGATCGCGCTGGCGGTTGCGACGGTCGTTGTTGCGCTCGTCCTTGCGGTCGTTGCGCTCGTCGTTACGCTTGTGCTGGCGACGGTTGGGGCGAGCGCCGTCTTCGGCCTCGGCGGGCGCGGCACCATCAGTTGCGGCGGCGTCGGCATTGGCCGCAGCAGCGCCATTGGCCTCGGCGCCGGAATCGACTTGCGCTTCGACATCAGCCTGCTGCTCGGACGTCTTGGCCTTAGCGGACTTCTTACGACCGCGCTTGGGCTTCTCGGACGCAGGTTGTTCGACGTCCTGGGACTCGGCGGCATCAGCCGATGCATCGACGGTCGTCTCGGCGGAATCCTCGGACGCGCCCTTCTTGGCAGCCTTAGCCTTGGACGTGCGCTTAGCAGCAGTGCGACGGCTGCGACCGGGACGGAGGTCGGCGGGCTCGACATCGGCGGGAGCGGCCTCGGAAGTCGTAGCATCCTGGACGGGCGCGTCGGCGGCGGTTGCAGACTCGGCGGTCGCCGCAGCATCCCGAGCGGCTGCAGCTGCGGCTGCGGCCTTCTCTGCCTCGACGAAGGCCTTGGGCTTGCGACCGCGACGGTGCGGGCGCAAAGCCGGATCGACAACGGGAACTTCGCTGGCCTCGACAGGCGCAGCGAGCTCAACAGGCGATGTGCCCTCCCCTGCCGCGGAACGGACCGAAGCCTCAGTGAGCTCGGGGGTTACCTGATCGGCAACCTGCTCGGCCTTAGCAGCCGTGCGACGGCGTGTGCGCGGTACCGGCTTCTCGGTCGGCTGGTCGGCGACAGGGGTCTCGGTGGCGGCAGGCGTCTCGGGCACAGACGGAGCTGCAAGCTCGGTCAGAGCCGCGGCCTCACGCTCGGCAGCACGACGGCGGGCGCGCACCACCTGAGCCTCGCTAATCTGCGCCAACGCACGTGCCTGCGCGACCTCATCGGAAATCGGCGCCGAGGAGTCAGCAGCAACGGTGCGCTTGGCGCGCGTCGTGCGCGTGGTACGGCGCTTGGGCTTGGTGACCTCCTCGCCGTCAGTGGCAGGCTTGGCCGTGCGGCGCGTACGCTTGGGCTTTGCCGGAGCAGCCTCCTCACCAGTTGCAGGCACGGCCTTCTCAGCCGTTGCAGCCTTAGGCGTCTCAGGAGCCGAGGTTTGCGCGGGCGCCGCGACTTGGTCCGACGCAACCGGTGCAGCGGGAGCGGCTTGCGTCGTCGTTATTTCGTTTTCTTGCTGTTGATCAGACACAGTGTTTGCTCAACTTTCTTTTCAAGCCCTGTGATCACATGCTCCCTGCATAAACCTTCAGGGCGGCTAAACAGTCTAGTTCCGTTCAAAACGACGGACATCATTGATCTGTATCGAGATGATTGCGCCATATACGCAGCGTTAGTGTAACACAACCGTCGCCACCTGCAACTTAGTCATTGGGAACGCTCTTAAACGACTAGTCAAAAGGGGCACTTTTTGGTTTAACACCCACAAATCTGACTGCCTCCGCCAAAACTATGGCGGTTTACTACGATGAATCGCTCAACCGCGACCACTCCGAAACTTGTTGAACTAAAACCGCAGGTAGATGCCTTGCACTTTTTGCGAAAAGCCGGCGTGGTTGGAATTTCTCATTTCATCGTAGTAAACCGGCATAGTTTCGTATTTCCAGCAGTTCCAAATTCGTCAATACGTCGGCGTTTGCAAAAAGCCCGACCTCCGTGGGAGATCGGGCTTTCAAGGCTTAGTTAAACCAAGTCTGTACGGTCAAATGACTCGCAGATTACATCTGCTCGGGCGCGGAAACGCCAACAAGGGTGAGCACCAGGGCGAGCGTCACGCGGACGGCGTCGCAAGCGGCCAGACGGGCACGCGAAAGCTCGGGGTCGACGGGACGGCCCTCGCTCGGCAGAACCTGGCAGGCAGCGTAGAAGCTGTGGAAGTCGCCGGCGAGTTCCTCAGCAAAGTGCGTCAGACGGAACGGGGCGCGGTCGCGAGCGCAGCTGGCGATGAGGTCGGTGAGCTCGTTGAGCTTACGCGAAAGGGCGAGCTCGGTCGGGTCGGTCAGCAGCGAGTAATCGACGTTCTCACCGATGGCCTTGGCGGCGACGGCCTTCATGCCCATCTCGTCAGCCTGCTCGGGCGTAACGTCAGCGGCACGACGCAGGATGGAGCACACACGGGCGTGAGCGTACTGCACGTAGTACACCGGGTTGGAGTTGTCGCGTTTCTTAACGGCCTCAATATCGAAGTCGACCATCTGGTTGGAGCTCTTGGAGATGAGCGTGTAGCGAGCGGCATCGGAGCCGACCTCGTCGACGAGCTCCTGCAGGGTCACCATGGTGCCCTTGCGCTTGGACATACGGACGGGCTTGCCGTTGCGCAGCAGGTTGACGAGCTGGCCCAGCAGAACCTCGAACTTGCCGGGATAGCCAAGAGCGTCGCAGACGCAGCGGACGCGCTCGATGTAGCCGTGGTGGTCGGCGCCCCAGATGTCGATGACGTGGTCGACGCGCTGGAACTTATCCCAGTGATAGGCAACGTCGGAGGCGAAGTAGGTGTACTCGCCGTCGGACTTGATCAGGACGCGGTCCTTGTCATCGCCCAGGTCGGTGGAGCGGAACCACAGGGCGCCGTCCTTGGTGTAGAGATAGCCCATCTTGTCGAGCTTCTCAAAAGCGCGGTCGACGGCGGAGGTGCCGGCGGTCTCGCCCTCGGTGTCCTTCACATACAGCGAGCGCTCGGAGAACCAACGATCGAAGTCGCAATTGACGGCGTGGCAGAGGTCGCGCATGTTGTCGACCATCTTTACATAGCCGCGCTCGCGGAAGCTCTCCATGCGCTTCTGCGGATCGGCGTTGACCCACTTATCGCCGTCGGTGCGCCAGAACTCGGCGGCCTCGTCGATGATGTAGTCGCCGCCGTAGGAGTCCTTGCCCAGAGTCTCGGCAAAGTTGTCCTGGTACGGATGGGTCTCGGGGTGCTCGTCGTTCTCGTCGGCAACAAAGGCGTCGCGGTCTGCGATCAGCAGCTTGTGAGCCTCGTCGATATCCACACCCTGCTTGGCGATGATGTCGGCAAGCTGCATATAGCGCGTGCTGATGGAGTTGCCGAAGGTGTTCATCTGAGAGCCGTGGTCGTTGATGTAGAACTCACGCTGGATGTCGTAACCGGCGTGGTCCATAACGCGGCAGAGCGAGTCGCCCAGCGCGGCCCAGCGGCCGTGGCCGATGTGCATGGGGCCGACGGGGTTGGCGGAAACGAACTCAACCTGGGTCTTCAGGCCACCACCGACGTTGGACTTAGCGAAGTCCATGCCCTTCTCGCGAGCCTCGCCAAAGATGGCGTTCTTGACGGCGACGGAGAGGTAGAAGTTGATGAAGCCGGGGCCTGCGATCTCGACCTTCTCGATCGCGGGATCCTCGGGCATATGGGCAACGATGGCCTCGGCGATCTTGCGCGGGGCGCAGTGGGCCAGCTTGGCGGACTTCAGGGCCATGGTAGAGGTCCACTCGCCATGAGAAGTGTCAGCCGGTCGCTCGATAGCGCAATCGTCAAGTTCAAATGCGGAAAGGTCGCCGGCCTCCTGGGCCGCAGCAAGCGCAGCGCGTACCAGCTCTTCAATCTTCTCGGGCATAGATCCTCCTTGTGTTAAAGCCCCCGAGCTCTTGGTCACTCGTAGGGCAAAAGCCAGAGTTTGTAGCACTCTATCACAAGCGACGGGCACTGTCGCAGGGTAAAGCTAATAGATATTGCATATGCACAAAAATGACTACAGCTTGTATGGAGTCACTCAAAGATGCCAGTCTGCCTGCAGATTATGCAGGCGTTGAAAATGCATAAAGGTGTGAATGAGCTGCGTCTGTTATCGAATACTCTTACCTATCAGAGTTGTGTGCTTTTCCTGCATAAAGTAAGGGTTTGCGCACGTCAGCGTGTTATTCTAGACATACGTAAATTCGTATAAGTTGGAGGTAGCATGTTCTCAATCGGTCAACACGTCATTCATCCGGGCCAGGGAGTCTGCACCGTCGTCGGTTTTAGGGACGACACACCGCAGCCCATGCTGCTGCTCGAGACCAAGCAGGGACATGCGCAGACGATCCTCATGTACCCCGTGGCGCAGGCCGACCGTTTGCACGCCGCCATCTCGCAGCAAGATGCCGAGCACCTGCTGAGCCACTATGACGAGCTGGAGTGCGACACCTTTACCGAGCGCAACAGCTCGCTTGAGGAGACGCACTTTAAGCAGCAGCTCAAGCTGGGCGCACCCGAGACGGTCCGCGTGGCAAAGACCATGATGCACCGCATTCGCCAGGCCGAGGAAGCTGATAAAAAACCCAGTTCCTACTACATGCGCGTACTCAAGGAGGCCAAGCGCCGCTCCATCGAGGAGTTCGCCGTGGCCTTGGGCGTCACCGAGGAGGACGCCGAAGCTCGCCTAGCCCAAGCCGCCCTCAACTAACCCATCCGCGCCAAAAACCACCACAAAGGGGACAGGCACCTTTGTGGTGGTTTTCTTGTTCTAGTAGTATTCATTCTTATTGATACCCACGAGCACAAGGAGTCTCTTATGGCAGAGCCGCTTACCGCCGGAATCACCCGCGACCGTGCGTTCGAACTGCTCAACGAGCACAACAAAGATCCGTTCCACATCACCCACGGCGAGACGGTCGAGGGCACCATGCGCTACTTTGCGCGCGAGTTCGACCCCGAGAACGAGGAGTTTTGGGGCATCGTCGGTCTGCTGCACGACCTGGATTGGGAAGAGCATGAGGACGATCCCGTGAACCACACCATCTATGCTGCAGAGATTCTTGAGGGCGAAGGTGCGTCTCCCGAGCTCATTCACGCCATCCAGACGCACACGTCGGACTTCAACACCTCGCTGCCCAAACCCGAGCTGCAGATGGAAAAGATCCTGTTTGCCTGCGATGAGCTCACCGGCCTGATCGGCGCTGCAGTCATCATGCGCCCGAGCAAGAGCGTTATGGACTTTACGACCAAGTCGCTCAAGAAGAAGTTCAAGGACAAGCGCTTTGCCGCCGGCTGCTCGCGCGACGTGATTTCGCAGGGTGCCGAGATGTTAGGCTGGGAGCTCCCCGAGCTCTTTGACCGCACCATCGCGGCCATGCAGTCCTTCGCCCCCGACCGCGATACCTTCCAGGCCTAACCGCCCACGCCACCTAAAACCGTCACAAAGGGGACAGGCACCTTTGTGGCGGTTTTCGTTTACGAGGGGTTTAGGGGCGGACCTGGCCGGTGCCGCGGAGCTTGTATTTGTAGGTGGTGAGGGCCTCGGCGGCAAAGGGGCCACGGGCATGGAGCTTTTGGGTCGAGATGCCGATCTCGGCGCCCAGGCCAAACTCGCCGCCGTCAGTAAAGCGAGTGCTGGCGTTGGAGTACACGGCCGAGGCATCGACCGCATCGAGGAAGCACTCGCAAGCATCCGTGTCCTCGGCAACGATGGCCTCGGAGTGCATCGTGCCGTAGCGGTTGATGTGTGCGATGGCCTCGTCCTCGCTTGCCACGACCTTCACGCTCATCTCGAGAGCCAGGTACTCGCGACCCCAGTCCTCCTCAGTCGCGGCGACGTAGTCATCACCCTCGGCAAGACCGGCATCGGCGCACGCGGCGCACGTGGCCTCGTCGCCGTGAATCAGTACGCCGTGGTCGTGCAGCACGGCAACGACTGCGGGCAGGAAGCGATCAGCAACAGCACGGTCGACCAGCAGCGACTCGGCGGCATTGCACACGCCCACGCGCTGGGTCTTGGCATTGACGATAATGTTGAGCGCCTTATCAAAGTCGGCGGATTCATGCACGTAGATGTGGCAGTTGCCCGTGCCCGTCTCGATCACCGGCACAAGCGACTCGCGCACGCAGCGCTGAATCAGGCCCGCACCTCCGCGCGGAATGAGCACGTCGACGATACCGCGGAGCTTCATGAGCTCGCCGGTGGCTTCGCGATCGGTGGACTCAATCATCGAGACGGCCTCGCGCGGGAAGCCCTTGGCCTCGAGCGCATCGGCCAGCAGCTCGGCGATCATGGCACACGAGTGATAGGCCAGCGAGCCGCCGCGCAGAATGCAGGCGTTGCCGGTGCGGATGCAGATGCCCGCGGCGTCGGCCGTCACATTGGGGCGCGCCTCGTAGACCATGGCAACCAGACCCAACGGCACGCTCACGCGGGTCAGGTCCACACCGCTCGCAAGCACGCGGTGGTCGAGCACGCGGCCGACGGGATCGAGCAGCTCGGCGAGCTTCTCCAAACCGGCGGCCATGCCCTCGACGCGCTCAGGCGTCAGCAGCAGACGGTCGAGCAGACCGGCCGAAGTGCCCGCATCGCGCGCGGCGGACATATCGAGCTCGTTAGCGGCAACGATGGAGTCGACACCGTTGCGCAGTGCTGCGGCCATGGCGCGCACGGCCTCCTGACGCCGCTCATCGCTCGCCGTGGCAAGCGAGGCCGACGCTGCCTTGGCGGAAACGGCAAGATCGTGGACATACGTGACTATATCGACCGACATGGGCGGCCCTTTCTCCTAGAAGTTTGCAACCATGGTAGCCGATTTGCGCATGGCCTCGCCCGCGGCGGTAGAATTGGTCAACCCGAAACACCGCAACGAACGGAAGACTCACATGGCCCTCATCACTTCGTACCACGTCCCCGGCCTTTATGTCGAGGACCACAGCATCGACGTCCCCCTTGACTGGCGCGGCTTGGAGCCGATGCTCCTGGCCGTCGGCAGCACCATGCGCCGCGGCGCTATGCCGGCACCCATCGCCGGCGCGCCCGAGAGCATCAAGCTCTTCTACCGCGTGGTTTGCGCGCCCGACCGCATCAACGACGATCTGCCACTGCTCCTATTTTTGCAGGGCGGCCCCGGCGGCGAGAGCCCGCGTCCGCTGTCGCCCACAAGCGACGGCTGGATCGAGGAGGCCGTCAAGCACTTCCGCGTGGTCCTTCCCGACCAGCGCGGCACCGGACGCAGTAGCTGCGTGGACGGACGCGCGATCAAGGCACTGGGTGATCGCGCAACGGCCGCCGGCGCCGATACAGCACGCTCGCAGGCGGACTTCCTCAAGCGCCACCTCGCCAGCTCCATCGTGCGCGATTTTGAGTACCTGCGCCTAGTGGGCTTTGGCGGCAAGCCGTGGGTCACGCTCGGCCAAAGCTACGGCGGTTTTTTGACGCTGAGCTATCTGTCGCTCTTCCCCGAGGGCGTGGCGGCGAGCTTTACCTGCGGCGGAATCCCCCACGTGCCGGCGAGCGCAAGCGAGGTCTACGCGCACACCTTCCCGCGCATGGCCGCCAAGACGCAGCAGTATTATGGCCGCTACCCCGCTGACGTCGAGCGCGTGGCAGCCCTGGCCGATGCGCTCGAGGCCCAGAAGCCCGTGCTGCCCGACGGCTCGCCGATGACGGTCGAGCGCCTACAGCTCATGGGCAGCGACTTTGGCATGAAGCCGAGCTTTGAGCGTATGCATTGGATTATCGATCACGCTTTTGTTGACGGCGACGGCACGCTGACCTGCGGCGCCTCGGTATCTGACAGCTTTTTGATGCGCGCCTTCGAGCGCACCAACACGCGCACGAATCCGCTGTACTGGACGCTGCAGGAGTTTATCTACGCCGACGGCGACACCATGCCCATTGGCTGGGCGGCCGCAGAGGAGAAGGCCCATCGTGCCGAGTTCGACACACTCGCGCGCCCGCTCATGTTTACCGGCGAGGCCATGTTCCCGTGGATGTTTGAGCAGATGCCCGAGCTTATGCCCTTTAAGCCCGCCATGGACCTGCTGATGGAAGACACCAGCTGGGACAAGATCTACGACCCGCAGCGCCTGGCCTGCAACGAGGTGCCGCTCCAGGCCGCGGTGTATTTCGACGACATGTACGTGGATTCGGGCCTGCAGCTCGATACGCTCAGCCGCGTGGGCAACTCGCATGCCTGGGTGACCAACGAGTTCGAGCACGACGGCCTGCACGGCAGCGTGGTGTTCAAGCACCTCTTCGACGAAGCCCTCAACCGCGGAGACCTGCGCCAGATCTTCTAGCAAAGGAGCGTCCCAAAGTGCCGGCACAAAGGGAACGTCCCCAAGTGCCGGCACGAAAAAGGCAGCGCTGCGGGAAACGATCCGCAGCGCTGTCTTTCTTTATGCAAATACGATCAAGTTATCCCTGTGTATCGCCGGCTTCTCGGCCAGGTCTGCCAGCAGGCGGTTGCTGGCAATCTGGTCTTGGCGGCGACCGGCAGCAAGTTCCAGCACGTCCGAATCGGCCTCGGCGATACCGCAGGCGACGACCATACCGCTCGGATCGCACACATCGAGCACATCGCCCTCGGCAAACTGGCCATCGACCTCGCGAATACCCACCGCAAGCAAGGAAGAGCCACGGCTGACCAGCGCCTTCGCGGCGCCGTCATCGACCGTTACCGAACCGTGGGCCTTGTCACCCAACGCGATCCAGAGTTTGCGCGGCGCAATGTCCAGGCGCTCCGCCGGCGGATCGAACAGGGTTCCCACGCTCTCCCCGCGGGCGAGGCGCACGAGCGCATCGGGCTCCTCGCCCGAGCAAATCACGCTCTGAATGCCCGCCGTCATGAGAATGCGGCTCGCGCGAATCTTGGTGATCATGCCGCCCGTGCCAACCGATGTGGAAGAATCGCCCGCCGAGGCGATAATCTTGGCATCGATCTTATGCACGACCGGGACGAACTCGGCCGTGGGGTCCTCGTGCGGATTGGCGGTATAGAGGCCATCGATGTCCGAGAGCGTCACGCACAGATCGGCAGAAACCAGGCAGCTCACAAGCGCCGCCAGCGTGTCGTTGTCGCCAAACTTGATCTCATCGACGGTAACGGTATCGTTCTCGTTGACGACCGGCACCACGCCAAGCTCCACCAGGCGCAGCAGGGCGTCGCGCGCGTGCAGGTAGGACGTACGGCGCGCCGTGTCGTGGCGCGTGAGCAGCACGAGCGAGGTGAGCAGGTCGCGCGCATGAAACTCCTCGTCGTAGGCCGACGAGATGATGCACTGACCGGCCGAGGCGCAGGCCTGCAGGCTCGGCAGGTCGCCGACCGGCTTGCGGTCGAAGCCCAGCACAGGATAGCCACAAGCGATAGCGCCCGAGCTCACCACGACCAGGCGCCAGCCGAGCTTGCGCAGGGCTGCGGCCTGATCGGCAAGCCCGCCGATAAAGGCGCGGTTGACCTTGCCGTCGGCGCCCACCACCGTGGACGAACCGATCTTTACCACCATCGTTTTATAAGAAGTCGTCATACGTCAAACCAATCGAATGTTGAGCAGGCGGGCGAGAAAATGATCCGTTTTCCTCCGTCCCCAAGGGATCGTCCCCAAGGGATCATTTTGCCCAAGGGAAGGCAGAAGCCGCGGCCATGTTCTTGCGCACAAGCTCGTCGCGCACCTGAGCCAGGCCCTGCTCCATGCCCACCACATAGGTCTGCGGGTACAGGAAGCGCTTGAAAGCTGCGTCCAGATGATCGAGCGCCCAAACACAGCGCTCGCGCGCGTCCTGGATGCTCTCACGCGGAGCCACCGCGCTGCCGTCGCGCACGATCGGCACCAGCAGCTCGCGATACTCAAGTTCGGACACGTCGGTCACCAGGGCGGCATCATTCACGGCCACGAGGGTATTGCCGCGCGCGGCGCCCTCCCCCGCCAGATGGTCCTCGTCGTAGATCATGTCGCAGACCGGGCCGCCAAAGCCGTCGTAATAACGGCGCACGCGTTGCACACCCGGGATCGTGCGCTTGTAGGGCTGCTCGGAGAGCTTGACCACCGGCGTCCATGGATCTGCCTCGCTCGCACGGCGGGCGGAAAGCTTGTACACGCCGCCCAGCGCCGGCTGGTCATAGCAGGTCGCGAGCTTGGTACCCACGCCAAAGCTGTCGATGGGCGCGCCCTGGTCGAGCAGCGACTGAATCGTATACTCATCCAGATCGTTAGAAACCGAGATCCCCACATAGGGCAGACCCTCGGCATCAAAACGGCCGCGAACATACTTGGAGAGCTTAGCGAGGTCGCCAGAGTCGATGCGAATAGCCGACAGGCGCTCGCCCGCCGCCTCCATCTCCTTGGCGACCGTAATGGCATGCTCGCAGCCCTCGCGCACATCGTAGGTGTCAATGAGCAGTGTGCAATTCTTGGGGCTCGACTTGGCAAAGGCGCGGAAGGCCTCGAGCTCGGAATCGAAGCTCATCACCCAGCTGTGCGCGTGCGTGCCAAAGACGGGGATGCCGTAACGGCGCCCTGCAAGCACGTTAGACGTGGACGAGCAGCCGGCCACATAGCTTGCGCGCGCAACAGCCAAGCCGCCATCGGGACCCTGGGCACGGCGCAGGCCAAACTCGGCGACGGGGCGACCATCGGCCGCCAGTACTACGCGCGCCGTCTTGGTGGCGACGAGCGTCTGGAAGCCGACGATGTTGAGCAGCGCGGTCTCGAGCAGCTGACACTCCAGCGACGGACCGGTGACGCGCACCATGGGCTCGCGCGGAAACACGAGCTCGCCCTCGGGCACGGCGTCAATGTTCACGTGCGCACGGAAGTTGCGCAGGTAGTCGAGGAATGCAGGCTTGAACATCGCGCCGCCGGCCGGAGCCTGGAGCGAAGCGAGGTAGTCGATGTCCTCGGGCGTAAAGCGCAGGTTCTCGACCAGCTCGGGCAGCTCAGCGGTGCCACACATGACGGCATACGCGCTGCCAAAGGGATGGTCGCGGTAAAACGCCGTAAAACAACCCTGCTCATTGGCCTTGCCGCTCTCCCACAGGCCCTGGGCCATAGTGAGTTCGTACAGATCGGTGAGCATTGCGATGTCGGTGGGATGCGAGATGTCGGTCAAAGCCATGGGGCGACCTTTCGGATGTGTCGTGCAGAGGTTGAGGGTTGGGCGAGGCGGACGTGCGGGCATGGAGCCCGGCGCGAACAGGTTAGTGCAGGCCCATGCTGCCCGTGATCGTGTAAACCATAAAGACGATAAACGCGATGAGGGCGAGCACGATGATGATTTTTTGAGCCGGAGCCATGCCAGGGATCTCGTTCTCGCCCGTAGGCTCCTTGGAGGTGACCATGCGCTGGGCAAAGGTCATCTCGTCACGGCTCGGTTTGGGCTCGACGGGCTCGGGGCGAGCGGCTTTTTTGGGCTGAGGTTTGGGTGCGGTGGGCGCGGGCTTCGCGGCGGCGGGCTTGGGCGCGGGCGCGGGCTCGGATGCAACCTTCGCAGCGACCTCCTCGGCCTTCGCACGCTCGGCGCGCAGGGCAGCCAGCTCCTCACGCTCGCGACGGGCCTCTTCCCGAGCCTCGCGGCGGGCCTTCTCAGCGCGGAGCTCTTCCAACTCAGCGCGCTCCTCGTCGGACAATGGTTGGGACTCAAGCTCGGCCATGGTAAAGCCCTTTCTTTTAAAAAAAGCCGCCGACACAATGTCAGCGGCTTATCAAATCCAAGGGTGGAGACGAAGGGAGTCGAACCCTCGGCCTCTGCCATGCGACGGCAGCGCTCTCCCAACTGAGCTACGTCCCCAGGACAAGTCGATATTTTACCTACGGCTCGCCAACTGTCAACGCCCAATAACCAGTCTTTTTGGGGCGCGGCTATTTTGGCAACTTTTCGAACAGGCGATCCTCTCGATGATTTTTTATCCCCGTCCCAGAAAAATCATCGACGAACGCACTACTTTGCGCTGGTAAGAACACCGGTGGTGTCGAAGGCCGGGGTGAAGCTCTCGTCTACCGCGCCGCCCTCTTGCCAGAACATCGTCGTAAAACCCAGGTCGTCGGCATGGTCGAGCACCTGCTCGTACTCCTCACGCGTCACGGCGCGTGCCAGGTCGCCGCCCTGCTCGCGCATGAGCGCATTGGGCGTGTACTGGTTCATAACCGAGATCGGCACGTCGCCCACCGTCTGCCACACCAGGTCCAGCACGCGACACGAATCGTCTGCATGCCCCGGAAGCACCAGGTGACGCACGATCATGCCGCGCTTCATAAGCCCGTCCTCGTCCACCAACTCTCCCCCGCGGCGCTCGATCTCGCGCGCCATCTGGGCCAGACCCGACACGGCCACACGCGGGTAATCCTTTATATGGGAGAGCGACTGCGCAAGCCCGGCATCGGCATATTTAAAGTCGGTGAGCCACACATCGACCAGGTCGCCCAGCGCCGCCACGGCACTCGCGCGCTCGTAACCACTCGTGTTGTAGACGATTGGGATAACCAGTCCGCGCGCCCGTGCCGCGGCAATCGCGGCAGGCAACAGGTGCGCATAGTGCGTCGCCGTCACCAAATTGATGTTGTTGGCACCCTGGTCCTGCAGTTCCAGCATAATCTCGACCAGGCGCTCAGGCGAAATCTCAAGGCCAAAATTGCCGGTCGAGATCTCGTGGTTCTGGCAGTAGATACATTTGAGCGAGCAGCCGCTAAAGAAGATCGTGCCCGAACCGGCCTCGCCCGAGATAGGCGGCTCCTCCCACATATGAAGCGCGGCGCGGGCCACCTTGAGCGTGTCGTTAGCACCGCAGACGCCGTGCGCGCCCTCATCGCGCGCCGCACCGCAACGGCGCGGACACAAATGGCAGGCGGGCGAAAAAAGTTCGGTCAACGACGTCGGCATAAAACCATGCTCCAAAACAACGATTCAGCAGCTCAAACGTAAAGGGCCAGACCGGGTAGACGGCTCCGTCCCTAAGGCGCCGTAATCGTCCGACACGATTTTTGTAATGTCAAGACTGGAATCGATAAAGTGCCGCTTTATGATGTAGTTATTCCGCCCCCCGCGGAGCAACTGGGTGAACCGTCGCGTTTATTTAGGGAGCCCACACAGTCGTGCCTAGTACAGGTATCCTTCGTTGTTAAGGACGCTGGAACAGTCGATGAGGGCACCCACCTGTTTTAGGTGGGTTCATTTTCGTAACGTGGGGGGTGGTTTTCTTTTGCCGAAAATCACCATACAGTCCATATGGATCCCCGCCGGCATCCCGACAAGCCATCGACAACATTCCAATATCTGGTATGCGCGTGATAATCGCACGGTGCAAACCTCCGCACCCCCCTCGGTCGAGTATCATGGGACAGCTATGCCATTTCCGCGTAGCAACCTTTGACCTTTTCCTTCGACGCTTGGCGGTTTTTAGATTCATGGCTTCATCCCCGAGCTACATACCGTACCTATGCGTGGCAGCGGCGGCTTTTATCACGACCTTCCTCGCGGTGCCCCTGGTCAAGCGCTTGGCAATTAAGCTCGATGCCGTCGACTATCCTTCTAAGCGCCGCATCAACACCAAGCCCATCCCGCGTTTGGGCGGAACGGCGGTGTTTTTGGGCCTGGTCGTTGCCTGCATTGTGCAAATCCTAGGCACCTGGTACCTAGGCTGGCCACCCGTCCTGGTGCCGCACCCGCGCCTTCACATTAGCTATCCCATGCTGGCGCTCTCCTTTACCGTCATCTTTGCGACCGGCGCTATCGACGACGTCTTCCAGCTCACGCCCAAGCAAAAGCTGGCCGGACAGGTCCTCGCCGCGCTTATCGCCTGCATGGGCGGCCTAAAAATCGGCGTCATCGTCAACCCGTTTGCTCCCGGCGAGATCATGCTCGGATGGCTCGCCTACCCCATCACCGTAATCTATCTGGTGGCATTCACCAACATCATTAACCTCATCGACGGCCTCGACGGCTTGGCCACGGGCATCTGCGGCATCGCCTCGTTCACCATGTTTTCGATGGCCGTTCTCTCGGGCCGCATCGACGCCGCCGCGCTCTCCATTGCGCTCTTTGGCGCCTGTCTGGCCTTTTTGCGCTACAACTTCAACCCCGCAAGCATCTTCTTGGGCGACTCGGGGTCGCTGCTTCTGGGCTTTGCGCTGGGCTCCATCTCGCTGCTCAACGTGAGCCGCACCGCCGCACTCACCTCGCTTATCATCCCGCTCATCGTTGCCGGCGTGCCTATCATCGACACGTTTAGCGCCATCGTGCGCCGCAAGCGCGCCCACATTAGCATCGGGCAGGCCGACAAGGGCCACATCCACCACCGCCTGATCCAAGAAGGCTACAACCAAAAACAGGCTGTGCTGCTCATCTATGCCTGGTGCATTATGCTTTCGGCCGGCGCCGCCGCCATCAATCAGGTCGAGGTGCCCATGCGCGTGCTCATCTTTACCGTGCTTGCCATTGGCTCGGCGGCCTTTGCCAAGCACCTGCACCTGTTTGAACCCGTGCTGCGCCACCATTACAACAAGCGCACGCACGAGGACGAACTGGTCACCCCCGACGACCCCGCCTTTAAGCAGGAAGAGCAGGCAGCCGAGGAGCGCAAAGAAGAGCGCCACCACAAGCTCTAGGGCAAGCTGCCGAGGATGTGCCAAGGCACCGTTGGCCAAGCGCGGCCGCGCCGCACCCATCGCACAAGCCGCCCCTCTCCCGCCCCTCCAATAAACGCGTTATCATCTTGACCCATGAACATACGTTAGGAGCAATCATGCCAAACGAGAACAGCTACGAAGTCGCGCTGCAAAAGAGCAACGCCATTCGCGAGGGCCTGGCCAATACGCCCGAGAAGTTCACCATGCTCACCGGTGATCGCCCCACCGGACGCTTGCACCTGGGCCACTACTTTGGCACCCTCAAGGGCCGTGTTGAACTGCAGAACATGGGCGCCAAGACCAACGTGCTCATCGCCGACTACCAGGTCATCACTGACCGCGACACGACCGAGCACATCCAGGACAACGTGTACAACATGGTCATGGACTACCTTGCCTGCGGCATCGACCCCGACAAGACCATGATCTACGCGCACTCCGCCGTGCCCGCAGCCAACCAGCTCATGCTGCCGTTCCTGTCACTGGTGTCCGAGGCCGAGCTGGCGCGCAACCCCACCGTCAAGGCCGAGATGGAGGCCTCGGGCCATGAGCTTACCGGCCTTCTGCTCACCTACCCGGTGCATCAGGCCTGCGACATCCTGTTCTGCAAGGGCAACGTGGTGCCCGTCGGTCGCGACCAGCTGCCGCACATCGAGCTCACCCGCACCATCGCCCGCCGCTTTAACAACCGCTACGTCAAGGTGTTCCCCGAGGTCGACGCGCTGCTGTCCGAGACCCCGCTGCTGCCGGGCCTGGACGGTCGCAAGATGAGCAAGAGCTACGGCAACGCCATCAACATCTCGATGACCGCCGAGGAGACGGCCAAGCGCATCAAGAAGAGCCAGACCGACTCCGAGCGCATGATCACGTTCGATCCCGAGAACCGCCCCGGCGTGTCTGGTTTGCTTTCGACGGCCGCCATCTGCACCGGTCGCTCCGAGGTCGAAATTGCCGAGGAGATTGGCATGGGCGGCTCCGGCCAGCTCAAGAAGTACGTGACCGAGGCCGTCAACGAGTACTTCGCACCTATCCGCGAGCGTCGCCAGCGCTACGAGAACGATCTGGATTACGTGAAGGACGTGCTGCACGAGGGCAACCGTCGCGCCAACGAGATCGCCGAGCAGACCCTGGCAGAGGTTCAGGACGCCATGGGTATGGTGTACTAGACCGATCTGCTGGCTTGAGCTTTCGATTGCTATAGGGCGGGCGCTACGGCGTCCGCCTTTTTTGGAGCGGACCGCTTCGGCTCCGTCCATCACACTCTCCCGACAAACAGGAACAGGCCCGCTGGCAGATAGTTGCCAGCGGGCCTGTTCCCGAAGTACACCGTTGAATCGCACAGAGGGGAGGGATGCGAATCAAGCTCAACAGGGCAGGCTTTTTCATCGCCTATTGCCTGCTCCGTTGCTGAATACAATATAGTTCGCCGTGGTTTACTTTGCAGCATCAATATCCGCCGCCATAGCTTCTCCATAAGTTAGCCCAAGTAAACTAATCCACCACAAAGGGGTAGGCACCTTTGTGGTGGTTTTGGCCACGGCAGAGCCGTTAGAGTCCGGCAAGCCAGCGACAGGCGGCCAAGTCGACGTGCATGGGATCGGTAAACGTCACACCCTCCCCCATTAAGAGCTCACGCTGAGCATCGGGGCCGCCAAAGGCAAAGCCTTCGCAAATGCGACCGTCGGCAAACACCACACGATGGCAGGGAATCTGGCCGGGGCGCGGATTACTATGCAGGGCATACCCCACGTACCGCGCACTTCGTGGACGACCGGCAAGCAGCGCCACCTGGCCATACGTGGCGACCATCCCCTCGGGGATCTGCTCGACCACCTCGTACACCCGTTCAAAAAAGCCCTCAGACGCCATTGCTCGCTCCCTTCCACCCGGAAAAGCATAAACCACCACAAAGGGCCTGTCCCCTTTGTGGTGGTTTATGGCAGGTCGGTTAGTTAGCGGGCTGGAAGAAGGCTACGGCTACGGCGCCGGGGCCTACGTGGGTGCCGATGGTGGCGCCGATGGTGTGAACGGGCAGTTCGCCCTCGGTGTGGCCAGCCCACAGTGCCGCGCTGTCCTCGACATACTTCTTGAGCACCGCATCCGAAAGACCCGTATAGCCGAGCGCCAGCGGCATGGAAAAGTCGATGCCGCCTGCCTTTTCGACCTTCTGGTTGAGCAGGTTCCGGCCGTTCTTGGAGCCACGAGCCTTGCCCAGCTGCACGATCAGACCGTCCTCCGCTGCCACAACGGGCTTCACATTGAGCAACGTGCCCACAGCACCAGCCGCAGCAGACAGGCGACCGCCGCGAACGAGGTACTCAAGCGTCTCGAGCAGGCCGATGACGACTACACGGTCGCGCACGGCCTCGACAGCCGCCGCGATCTGAGCCGCGCCCTGGCCCTCGTCCACCAAACGCAGCGCGTACTCAACCAGCACGCGCTCGCCCAGGGTAACGTTATTGCTATCCACCACATACACATCGCCGCCCGGCGCCTCGGCAAGTGCGGTGCGGGCACTTTGGTTGGTGCCCGAAAGCTTAGCGCCCACGGTAATAATCACTGCCTCATCGCCGGCCTCACGCGCCTCGGCAATAGCCTGCGAAAACGCGTACGGGTTGACCTGGCCGGTCTTAGGCAGCTCATCGCGCTCCACGAGCATCTCGTAAAAGCGCTGGTGATCGATGTCGACGCCATCCATGTACACATCGGTGCCAAAGGTGACGGACAGCGGCAGAACACGCAGAGCGGGGTGCTCAGCCGGCGACATATCGCTCGCGGAATCGGTAATAATACGAACGGACATAGCGAATCCTTTCTTGCGCGGACCTCTCGCAGGGAATTTTGACAGCAAGCCCCGGCACGGCATACGCGCTCAAACGGGACTATGCAGTTGTTAATTGGAAGCAAATGCCTTGGCGGCCTTAGATCTCGCGCAGGGTGTTGAGAATCGTGCGTAGCGACGCATACATCTGCTCGCGCTGCTCCACACCCATAGCCTTACCGGTGGTATCGAGCACCTCGCGAATGATGCGGTCCGCCTCGCTCATACTCTCGCCGCCCAGAGCGGTCAGGCGCACCGGAGCACGATACTTAACGGCGGCATCGCCCGAATCATCGACCTCGACGTAGCCGCCCTCCTCCAGATGCGCGAGCGTGCGCGAGACGGCGGCGCGGGTCACGCCTGCCATGCGAGCGAGGTCGGCGCCAGTCAGGCCGTCCTTGCTGCGCTCAAGATAGTACAGGCACATAACGTCGGAGCCCTTGAGGCCCAGCCTTGCGCCCTCGGATGTCTTAATGCGCTGGATCTCCTTGTAGAGCCCGCTGATCAGTCCGACAAAGTCCTCGAAACGTGTCTCGTCGTTCTGCTGCATGGGAGACGACCGCCTTTCGCTTGCATAATGCTAACGGGTAAACATCTTAACCGTACTTATCGGCCGCCAGCCCTGCGCACCCTATTTGTTAACCCATCAACATAAAAACCACCACAAAGGGGACAGGCACCTTTGTGGTGGTTTGGGGCATCAATAGGTTCTAGGCGCCGCTACAGCTCCACGCAAGGATTGTCGCGGGTCACAAGCGTCTTAATGACAACCGTCGCTCCCAGATAGCGCTCAAGCAGCTCGGCTAAGCGATCGATCGCAGCCTGGCAATCCCCCATCCGCTCGGGCTCCACGCACTCAATCGCCAGGAACGCATCGGCCGAATCATCGGACAGCGCCGTTCGAACGCCGTCGCGCCAGTTCCAGCAGCGGCACACAGCGCCCGCATCGTCGATGTAGGCGAGCTCGCCGGGCAGCGTCGGATCGTCCGCCTCCTCGCCAAGCGGCAAGAACGCATCGCCACCGTCGGTCACCTTCAGGCGAAGGTCCCCCTCGATCGCATGCAGATCCTCGCCTCCCACGGGCAGCGCATAGGTCAGCGACACCGTGTTGTAAATATCCACCGCGGGCGTAATGTGGCCCACCGGCTTGCCTTTGAGCACGCGTTTGAGCAAGTTCTCGATCGAGCAGCGCGCGCCTTTCTTGGTCTTGAACAGACGATAGGCCTCGCGCCATGCCTTGACCGGTGCGTTCTCGCTGATAGTGTCGCTGGTCAGATGACGCTCCGCATCGATATTGGCGCGGTCGAGCAACGCCGCAATCGCATCCACGTCCTCTTGAGGAATCTGAGCCGTGGGCTTCATGCCCTCCACGACCACAACACCGACCGCTGCCTGCGGAAACAGCTCCCAGAATGAATCCTCGGCAATAAAGCTCTTCATACGCTCTCCCTTCATTGTGCGCGCCCGAGTGAGGGCGCCTAAACAAAAAGCGCCCTTACAACGGCCACCTTCAAAGTCCTACGGTGCCGTCACAAGAACGCTTGCGCTGTCCCCATCCGGAGAAGGGGACGATATGTCAGGCGTATTGTAACCCGAGTCATCCACGCGAGCAAAACCACCACAAAGGTGCCTGTCCCCTTTGTGGTGGATATGGACTCACGGCGAAGCTAGTGGCGAAGTCCCAGCAGCCCGCGGCCGCGATGACGGGCGTCGGCGTGTACTTGAACGTGCGGGCCGGCGGCTTTGACGGACTCGGGCAGGTGCGAGTACTTCTTCTCGAAGTTCTCCTCGAACATCACCGCCAGGTTGTGCGCGGCCTCGTCATAGCGCGCGGTGCTCTGCCAGTATTGGCGCGGCACCAGGATGCCATCGGGCACGCCGTGGCACGTCGTGGGAATGTCGACGTTAAAGATGTCGTCGTGCACGAACTCGCTGTCCTCGATGGTGCCGTCGAGGGCGCGCGTGACCAGCGAGCGCGTGTAGGCAAGCTCGATGCGATGGCCCACGCCGTAGCCGCCGCCGATCCAGCCGGTGTTGACCAGGTACACGCGCGTGCGGCCGTCGGCAATGCGCTCGCCAAGCATCTTGGCGTAAACCATGGGGTCGAGCGGCATAAACGGCTCGCCGAACAGCGAAGAGAACGTGGGCGTGGGCTCGGTGACGCCGACCTCGGTGCCGGGAATCTTAGCCGTAAAGCCCGTCACAAAGTGGTACATGGCGGCGTCGGCCGTCAGGCGCGAGATGGGCGGCAGCACGCCAAAAGCGTCGCAAGTCAGGAACAGCACGACACTCGGAGTGGTGCCCATGCCCTTAGTCCACGCGTTAGGAATGTGCTCCACGGGATAGGCCACGCGCGTGTTGTGCGTGATCGAGATGTCGTCGTAGTTGGGCTTGCGGTTCTCGTCGAGCACCACGTTTTCGCAAATGGCGCCAAAACGGACGGCGTTGAAGATCTCGGGCTCGTGGAAGGCGTCCAGGCCCTCGCATTTGGCGTAGCAGCCACCCTCGATGTTAAAGATGCCCATGTCGGACCAACCGTGCTCGTCGTCGCCGATCAGCAGGCGCGTGGGATTGGCCGAAAGCGTGGTCTTGCCGGTGCCGGACAGGCCAAAGAACACGGCGGTCTCGTGCGTGACGGGGTCCATGCTGGCCGAGCAATGCATGGGCAGCACGTCGTCCTCGACAGGCAGCAGGTAGTTCATGACACTGAAGATGGACTTTTTGATTTCGCCGGAGTAGCCGGTACCCGCGACCAAAATCACGCGCTCCTGGAAGTTGATGACCACGGCGGCGCTGGAGTTGAGGCCCTTGATGGCGGGGTCGCACTGGTAACCGGGCGCTGCGAGCACGCAGAAGTCGGGTTCGCCGGTGCGCGCGATTTCGCGGGCAAGCGGGCGGGCGAGCATCTGCTTAATAAAGAGTGCCTGGCTGGCACGCTCGCAGGCAACGAGCAGGCGACGCGTGTGGTTGCGGTCGGCGCCCGCCATGCCGCGGGTGACGAACACGTCGCGCTCGTTGAGATAGTCGACGATGCCGGCCTTGATGGCCTCATAGCTCTCGACGGACAGTGGGCGGTTGACCGCACCCCAGGCGATCTTGTCGTGAACATCGGGGGTGTCAACGATAAAACGATCGTTGGGCGAACGACCAGTGCGCTCCCCCGTCTCGATCACGAGCGCGCCATTAGAAGCCATACGGCCCTCTTTGCGACGAATAGCGTGCTCGACAAGCTCCGCGGCGGGTAGATCGACCAGCAGACGGGGTTGATTCTCGGCGGGATCTTCAACGAGCGTAATACCAAAGTTGGACAGAACTTCTGCAGGGGTAACACCAGGCATGGGGCCTCCTTTAAAAACGCGACACGTGGACGCGACGCGCACTTTACTCACGTAAAGCCCGTTGTACCCGATATGCAAAAACGTTTTTGCGGCAAGGGCGGCAAGCCCGCCCAACGGTCAAAAATCGCAGGCAAGCGGCCCAGTCATTGGGTGTTCCTATAGTTTTGTCAACCGTCGGGGCTACTCCCGGTAGGGC
>OLQS01000089.1_pt1 | contig 63710 bp, 80 predicted proteins | sample 1672291 | NCBI WGS metagenome assembly OLQS01 (sample SAMEA3136668, study PRJEB25190) | human gut metagenome | biome: human gut; feature: human-associated habitat; material: faeces | place: Austria | collected 2013
ATAAATTTGGCGTACGCTCATACAAAGCAATCAAACGCAAATATCTTGATGATGTTAACGAAATCATTGAGAAATATACGTGCCCTAAAGATATCTTAGAAGATATCATTGCTGCTAATAAGGTAACATCATGAAAAGATTTAAGCTATGGATACAAATCACTTACGGTTTAGCGTGGCGAATGATTATATTGCTGCTAGCTTATATAGGAGCAGTAGAGTTGTACTTTACGTTAAGGTGACATTATGCCAGCCAAAGGACCAGATGAGTATTACAGCGACGATTTGTCAGTAAATGAGCTGGCAGATATTAAAGCACTCCATGAAGAGCAAGAGTGGAGAGAAAGGAAAGAGGATGAAGACAACAGCTGAATTACTGGGTGAATTAATAGCAGTAGCATATGAATGTAAAAAACATGATATTTTTGTTGAGTATTCCCCTCATACACAGTCGGTTTGGGTGGATATTCATTTAAACAGATGGATAAATAATAAAAATGCTGATGAATCATATACCATTTATCTAACTTACGAAATGGCAAATGAAAAGTTAAAGGCGATAATCGACTATATCAAGCATTTAAGCAAGGAGAAAAACAAATGAAGATAACAAACAAATACAATCTGCCTGCACCGTTAGTTGATGCAGTTACACGCAATCACAAATATACACCTAAGCAGTACAGCGTTACGGCGTTATTAAAAGGGCCATGTCAAGCAATCTTAGAGCGTAGACATGACGATGAAATAGAGCAAGACGTATCAGATATGATTTGGTTAATATTTGGTACTGCTGTACACAGCATCTTGGAAAAATCACAGGAAGAGTTGGAAGAATTAAAAGAAAATAAATTTGTAGTCGATATGCTGAATGGCTATAAATTAAGTGGCATTTTTGACCTTTACAACGATGCAACTGGAACAGTAACGGATTACAAGACAGCAAGCGTTCAAAAGGTACTAAAAAATGATTGGGATGAGTACCGCAAGCAAACACTCATTTATTGTTGGATGTTACGACAAATTGGTTTTGATGCAAACAGAGGCGAGATTGTGGCCATGCTAAAAGACCATAGTAAAACAAAGGCTCTGCAGGGCGGTAATTATCCTCAACACCCTGTATATCGTATTGGATGGGATTTTACGGATGATGATTTTAAAGAAATTGAAGAATGGATAAAACAACGATTTGAAGAATTGAGTGATTGTGAGCAAATGGATGATGCAGATTTACCAAACTGTACACCAACAGAACGCTGGCATAAGGATGATACATATGCAATTATGAAAAAAGGTCGCAAATCGGCTGTGAAGTTATTCAAAACAGAAGGTGATGCAAAAGCATATTTTGACAATTTAATGCTTGATGACAAACATAGCATCGTAAAGCGTGAAGGTGCTGATAATCGTTGTGATAATTATTGTAACGTAAACAAATGGTGCCCTTACTACAGGAGTAAACATGCAGAGTGCAGTGATAACCAGTGTGACACTGAAACAGCTGAGTAGCGAGGTAACAAGCATGACAGAAAAAACTATATCGCTACTTGAGAAATTATCAAGTATACAGTGTGAATTAAAAGCACCAAAAAATCAGTATAACAAGTTTGGGAAATATAACTATCGTAATTGTGAGGACATCCTTGAGGCGGTTAAGCCGTTATGTAAAAAAAACAAGACAACCCTTATTATTAGTGATGAAGCTGAAATTTATGATGGATGGCATTACATAAAGGCTGTTGCTGAATTGTATGATTGGGAAAGTGACCAAACAATCAAATGCTGTGCATATGCCCGTGAAAGTGTGGCTAAAAAAGGTATGGATGAAAGTCAAATTACAGGATCCACATCGTCATATGCCCGTAAGTACGCATTAAACGGATTATTTAATATTGATGATACAAAAGATGCTGATTCAAATGAGCAAAAAGAGCAACAAAACAATAAAAATAATACAGAAGAGCAACTCAATGTATGGACATTGGAATGGTCATCGCTAAGAAAAAAAATGGATGCCATGGGAATTGATTATCGAAGTGATGCTACAGCAACTTGGCTAAAGAAACACTTTGGTATTGTATCACAAGATGCATCTACTGATTTGCAAACAATGATCAACCTTGTGAATGCGTATAAAGCTTTAATACAGGAGTATGAAAAGAAGTATGGGAAAAAGTAAACGCAGCAAAGCTTGCGACATAAGCGCTAAGGTAAGAGCAGAAGTAAGACAGAGAGATGGCGATAAATGCATATGGTGCGGTCGTCACCTCTCACATCCTCAAATATGCCACTATATATCCCGCGGAGCCGGTGGCTTAGGCATACCTCAAAATCTTGTCTGCGGATGCGTAACATGCCATCAGCAAGCTGACCAAGGTCAACATACAGATAGGTATAAATTAGCCATGAGAGAGCATTTAAAACGTCATTATCCTGATTGGGATGAAACCAAGTTGAGGTATCGTAAAGATGGCTAAGACAAAGATAGTTGCTAATTATCTACGCAAAGCAATCAATGAGGATGGAAACCTTGAAGTAACATTTGAAGTATCAAATTATCATTACAAACGATACTGTCAAGACTTACAAAAAAAGCCTTATACATTAGAGATTGCTGAGGTTAAAAACAAACGCAGCATTAATCAAAATAATTATTTGTGGGCGCTGATCCATGAGATAACGCAGCACCCAAACGCATCCTCAGATGATGACTGGGATATGTACTGCATATTGTTATCGCAGGCAGGTGCCAAGTTTGAATACATTACATGCCTTGCAGAAGCGCTAGAAACGCTCAAACAAGAAGTCAGAGCATTACAGGTACTCGGTTATGAAAACCGCGAGAACGGTACTAGATGGGCACGGTGTAAAGTGTTTATAGGGTCCAGCAAAATGAACAAAGAAGAGATGGGGAAGCTCATTGATAAAACGTTATGGTATGCTGAACAACTTGGCATAGACACGGTTTATTATCGTGACATGTTAGTATGATAAACTACCCAGACGGACGTAAGTATACCTCTGCGCAAACACCTCCCATAAAGCCTAAAAAGAACAAATATGGAGCGGTTAAAACAGAAATAGATGGCATCACATTTGACAGCAAGCATGAGGCATCACGTTATCGAGAATTACGGTTACTAGAACAGGCTGGAGAGATATCAAATCTCCGCCTGCAGGTACCGTTTGAGTTGATTGCTAAAAGTAAGCATGGAACAGCTATACGATATTATGCAGACTTTGTATATAACGATAGTTATGGCCAATTGATTGTTGAGGATGCTAAAGGTGTTAAAACTCCCATATACCAATTGAAAAAGCGGATGATGGCAGAAAAGTACGGCATTGATATAAAAGAGGTGTAGACAGTGAAAAATTGTAGTATAGCTGAAAAAGCTGAATACATAGCTAATAAACTAATCGAAAAAGGTGTAATAATACACAGATATGATGCCTATTCAACAAATAGCATTTATCTCAAACTTGATTATGGGGTATGTAATAGCATCCGCATTAGTGATCACAATGGCAAAGAGCATTTATCTTATCGATACAACATAGGTAAGGATATTAAAAATTGTTATACACGCGAAAAGGAATACAAGAGATTTTATTATCCGTTCCGTATGCAAGATGAGATGATACAGCAAATCTTATGCGATCGGCAAGAAAAAATCGATAGATATGGCACGGGGAAATACATTGAATATATGGATAAAAACAAAGAAGAAAGTATAAATAAGAAAGGCTTTTGGCAAGGATGCAAACAATTGAATTGAGGTGGAAATTTGGCAGAAAGACGAATGTTTACATCACAAATAATAGATAGTGATGCTTTTCAAGATATGCCTTTATCAGCACAGGCTTTATATTTCCATTTAGGAATGAAAGCTGATGATGACGGTTTTCTTGGAAATCCAAAAAGAGTACAAAAAATGATAGGGGCTTCAGAAGATGATATGAAGCTCCTACTTATAAAAAAATTCATCTATTTATTTGATACTGGAATATGTGTGATTAAGCATTGGAAAATGCATAACTACATTCAAAAAGATAGATATAAACCTACTGCATATGAGCATGAAAAAGATATGCTTGAAATCAAGAAAAACAAGGCATATACCGTTAGAAATGAAGGTTGTATACAGAATGGATACATATTGGATACAAATTGTACACCTAGGTTAGGTAAGGTTAGGTTAGGTAAGGTTAGTGAAGATATATTGTCTGAAACAGATGTTTCCGACGACGTACCTACTGGTAAAGAGGACATCGAAGATAATATACCGTACAAAGAAATCATTGATTATTTGAACGAGAAAGCAGGAACTCAGTATCGCTATAAATCTAAAAAAACAAAAGAGAAGATCAAAGCGAGGTACAACGAAGGTTTCGCAATCGACGACTTCAAAAAGGTAATTGATATCAAATGTGATGAATGGCTTTCGGATCCTAAAATGTGTAAGTACATAAGACCAGAAACATTGTTCGGTAATAAATTTGAAAGTTATTTAAATAAGCCTACACCTATGAAAACTAATAAACAACTTCCTGAATGGTACGAAAACCAAGATGTTATTGAGACAACAAGTCAACAAGTAGATGATGATGAAATCAAAGCTATGATGGAGAAACTGAAAGGAGAACAGCAATGAAGCAAAAAACATACGAGACCATGTGTAAGCGCATGAAAGCACAAGGTATCACATTAAGCAGTTTAACAAAAGAAGTAAACAAGACAACACATGTATGCGAACAGGAAATGATCAATTATATGCTTGTACCAGAAGAAATGCCGGATGAGGTTGAAACAGCGTTGAAAGATATATTTATGCTGCATGGTATCGAACAAAAAAATGTGCAAATGTGCATGGAAGAGGTAGCATAGTATGAAATTTATAGGATCAATGTTTAAGAATGCCATGACCACAAATCGCATAGAGGTTAAAAATGGTGTGGTTACAATACATAACACAGAAAATGACTATGGTTTTATTACTATGTTCAATATCGATGAAAAAAACGATGAAATGACATTTACGCTAAGCAAAAAGGATTATCACACATTATCTATGTTTGTATCTTTTGATTTAACAACAAAAGAAAATAAGATCTTTGTCACAATGCCAAAAAGCAAAATAACCTTAGCTGATATGACAGATGCATGTATTCCTGATACAAGTTTGGGTGATAACACAATACAAATTAGCGTTAACTCAAATGACTTTGAACCGGGGCAAAAATTTGTTGGCAATGATCAAACAAGAGTACAGCTTAATGGTGTTAACATAACGCCTACAGGATATCTCATAACAGATTCCAAGTGCATTTATATACACAAGGCCGATACTGGTATCAAAAATACTATTTGTGTGCCTAAAGAAGCATTCAAATATATCAAAGATACTAATACATGCATGACCGATGGGAAAAGAGCAGCATTTGTAAACAACGAAGGGCAATTGTTTTATACATCATTGATGGTAGTTGCAATGGATATGCCGCAACTTAACATCAATCAAGTATGCGCTATTACTGTCAACAAAAAGCATTTGTTAGAAACACTTAAGATGCTGCGAGGATACACTGATGAGTTACAAATTTTAAATGATAATGAACTCCGAGCTAAAACATCATCAGAAACAAATGAGTTTGATATTACATTAGATGGCAAATTAGTGAAAGGTAGCAAGCTTAACGTTAAAGTGTATATCGACGATGTAATTAAAATCATTGAATTAGAAAACGAAGATCAAGTATTGTTAAGTTTTAACAACAGAATGCTGATATATCAAAAAGATGATACCACAGCAGCATGCGCATACCTTAATCAGCCAAACAGGGAGGTAGAATAATGGACTTAATGAGTATGTTAAAACCTGCTGATGTAGAAGAAAAGCAGGAAAAACCTAAAAAAGAAGCAAAACCAAAAGCAGCCAAAACAGACAAGAAAGAAGCAAAAGTAAAGGAAAAGAAATATAAATTTCCTTTCGGAATGTTCTTTAACCACAGTGAGCAGGATGTAACACATGTGTTTCAAGATGATAAAGAATATACAGCAGATGAAATATCAAAAGAAATGTTGCGTCATGGGTTTTATGATTTCTCCGGATCAGTATCATATGATTACATTCAAGACGACAACATGTTGGTAGTGTCTTTTCAAAAACACGCTAAAGGTTAAAGTATGAAATACGTGTTTATTGTTGTGGGGGTCGGCGGTACCGGCTCCCTGGTGGCTAGGGATTTACCGAAGTTACTCATTCACACAAATAGTGAAATGGTATTAATTGATGGCGACATCGTGGAAGAAAAAAACATGGTACGACAAGCGTATCAACAGCACGATATCGGTGAAAACAAAGCGAATGCACTGGCAAAGAAGATCAATACATTCTACGGAAATATTTGCGAATCAGTTGACCACTATATCACGAAAGATGAAATATTAGAGTTACTAAAGAAGTATGAACAACATATACCGGTGCTTATCGGCTGTGTTGATAACAATAAGACGCGAATTTTGTTAGAACATACATTCAAACAGCTTGATGAATGCATTTATATTGATTCCGCAAATAGTGAATATGAAGGCAATGTGTACGTGGTTGTTAAGAGCGGACAAGAAACCGTTGGGAAGTTACGCGGCGATGCTTATAAGTTTGATTTGGACAAACATCCGACAGAAAAAAGCTGTGAAGCACAAGCGGCCGCAGGCAATACACAGTATATGGTCACAAACCTAAAGATGGCTAACATGGTGATCGAACATATCAGTGCATTGCTACACGGTGAGATAAAGGCAGGTGTTAGCGTTGTTAAGCGATTTGAGGCAATACACATCGTTCCAAAACATTAAATTAGAGCCACATACTTACGGATGGTATGTCAAGCAACTGTGTGAACATTGCAAAAAAAAAGATCTGGTCGATGAATTAATGCGAGCTATTAAATATGCGTATGATAACAATTATCAAAACGATGATTTCTATTTGTTCGATCGTCTGGTTGGTGACTATCATTTGTCAGATGCTTTTGATGGGTTGGAAAATATCATGTTAGAAATCATTGTACATTGTTTTGTGGAAGATGCGATTATCGAGGTTGACGATGCACCACTTGAATATCAATTTATGGAATACACAAATACCGGAAGAAGGATCAATGGTCTTAAACCTAATGTTTTATCTGAATTTTTGGAAGATTGGAAGTGTTTCAGTGAAATAGAAAACGAAGATACAGGTAAAAAAATGTCAGATAAAGAAATAGTGGAAGCTCAAAATAATGGTGACTTACCGTATATGTACGAAGAGACTTATATGACAAGTTGCATTATTATTGTAGATGAAAACGAACAAAACATAATTGATTTTAATGAATTTTTATCAATGATAGCGTTCCAAAAGGTTACACATGGAATGTATTATTTTGGTTTAATATCTTATGACGGTAGCATTGAAAGCCCTAGTGATCTTGGAAAACGCGAAATTGAAGAAATTTGCAAAACACTTAACTCATACGAAATATATCAAAAATTAGATGATGATCTATTTATTATGTTAAATGACGATGGCGTGAATAGTGCCGCTTATAAGTTGCTTGATAAATTAAAAATATGTTCATCAAGAAAAGAGGTAATATTCTAATGATGGAAATGATTTTTCGCGTTACTGATCAAAAATATGATGCAGAAATACTTATTAACGTAAGAAAAAAAAGCTATTTTAAAACAATCAGTATTGATCAGCTTATTGACAGCTTAAATTCTATGCGTGGACAAGAAATTTACATTGATTATAAAAAAGATCTAATTGTAGCAGATGATGAGCTAATAGCAGTATCACCTAACTGCATCCTAACTAAGCAACCAGAACGTAAGCGTATCGTAACATATGCCGGTAAAGCATATAAAGTAAACTTTCCAAACAGCATTTATGTAATATGCCACCACGCAGGACAAATCAAACAGTTAGAAGCGTATTGTTTCAAAGAGTATGATGGAATGAATACTAAGCTATATCGTTATGCCATGCCAAATATGTTTGGTAATAATACAATTTGTATGGGAACAGCCAATAAAAACATTGACATAAAAAATTACAAAGACGCTTTAGAAGAAATTCTATGCACTCAGTACACACATGCAAAGCCAGATAATATCAGAAAATTCAAATCTACATCGGAATATTTTGATTTTCTTAAAGATAATGATTTTCCATATGACTTACTGTATTCAACTGGAAAAGCATTAAAAGATGTTATGTAATAACGCAACCTAAATTGGTTGCAATCGTGCAACGCAACTTTATAAGGTTGCGTTAGAAGGAGAATGAAGAAAAATGACTGTAGAAGAAAAACAAGAAGTTGTGCGTAGAAGCGAATTGGTATGCGAGGTTATTGACAAACTTGTTGGAAGTGTTGAAGCCGTTGGAGAAACCAATACTGATGGAAGACACCTTAATAATTTAAAAGTGTTAGAGAATGTATTACGTCACATTATTGTAACCATTGGAGAAGAAACGCCGAATGCAAAACGATATAAATGGAGCATGAAAGAAAGTGGTGAGTATGCCATGGCTATCTTAAGAGAAACCAAGGAATATATTGACGGTATGTTGGAGGAATGGTGAAGAATAATGAAAATAAACATAGAAAAAGAGATTTATGTACCATCTGGTATTTATTGTGATAAATGTTTTGAAAAAAAAGAACGTGATGGACGTACTTATTGTAATGGATTTGGTGGCTGGTTATATGCCGCGAATGACGGTACTGGAAGGATTGTGAAATGTGTAAACTGTTTTGAATCAATTCAAAAAAACAATCACAGAGAGGAATTATTAATTATGAAACCGATTTTATTTAACACCGAAATGGTGCGTGCTATTTTGGATGGTAGAAAAACAGTAACAAGACGCGTTATTGATGTACCACAGGGATTTAAGTTTTTGGGCTGGAATATGGGCAGTGGATATGATATCCAATATGGATATTGTTCCTTTATAAGCGATAATGGAATGACACAGATAGTTAGAAAGCCAAAATATAAAATAAACGATGTTCTGTATGTGCGTGAAACATTTTTTAAAAGTAAATATAAAGAATTTTATTACATGGCTGATAATAAGTGGACTACTCTGAAAAATTTAGGAATATCATTTAAATGGAAACCATCCATACATATGCCAAAAGAAGCAGCACGCATTTTTTTACGGGTAACAAATGTAAGAGTAGAGCGATTGCAAGATATAACAGAAGAGCAAGCTATGCTAGAAGGTGTGCCTTGTTTTGATCGTTATCCTATCAATAAAAAATATTGCCCAACATGTAAAGGTTTTGGATTGATTGGAGGATATGATAATAATACGATAGGGTTTGTGGAAAAAGAGTGTGAAGATTGTAATACAGGAATTAAAAGATTTTCTCATTTATGGAATTCAACAATCAAAAAATCAAATATGGATAAATATAGATGGGAAGTAAATCCTTATGTATTTGTGTATGAGTTTGAAATGATTAGTAAAGAAGCCGCAATGGAGACAGAAAATGAAATGTGCTGAATGCAAATATTGTAACTACGAAGGAACGGGATTGGCCGGTGGGTATAAATGTAGACATCCAAAAATAGAAGAATGTGCTAAGAAATACGAAAAGAAAACAAACAAAAGAATGACAAAAGCTCCTTGGCATATTGGATATAAATTGGTAAAGACGTGTCTGAGATATTGCCCTTATAAAATGATGGAGGATGATAAAAATGAAATTTACATACGGACAGCTTAGCACGATAATTTATAGTATCGTGTACGATGAAGCGGTTGATTACGAAATAGAAGATATTGAGGCATTGATGGAATATCTTGATAATAATGATGACAATTACATTGAGGTTTTAGGCGTATGATCAATAGAGTGATTTTAGTCGGTCGATTAACCAAAGATCCAATATTACGCAAAACACAATCGGGGGCCAGTGTTACATCCTTTACCGTGGCATGTGACCGCAGAATCAAGGCAGAAGGGCAGCCAACCGCTGATTTCATCAACTGTGTGTGCTGGAATAAGGTTGCGGACAATACGGCACAGTATACGCATAAAGGAAGCTTAGTTGGTGTGGAAGGAAGAATTCAGACACGCAGCTATGACGACCAGAGTGGAAGACGTGTCTATGTGACCGAAGTTATAGCCGATGCAGTACAGTTTTTAGAACCAAAGGGAACGAATAGTGTTGCTAACACACCAAGTTATGATGTAGGTAATCAAGGCAATGAACATGATGCTAGCGACAGTGAATTTAGATTGCAAGAGGATGATTTACCATTTTAAAGGAGGAAAAGATGAAAATGAAAATAATACAGGTTACAGATGAAGCTATAGTGTTCGGCAATGGCAATAAAATTACATATGATCACGTACAAGATTGCTGTGAATCCAACTTTGCTGATTTTAAGTCTTTAGAGGATACGCTTGCGATGGAAACTGAATTTGACGATAACCTTGTATTTGAGGTAGTAAAAGGTTATGGTGACGATAATAAAGGGTCAGGGTTTAGATTCTGTAATCCAAATAATATGTTCTTTGTTCCTTGTTATTCATATCAGAATGGATATTACACTACCGATATACAGATTTATTATACTAAAGAGATATTGGATTTGATGTGCGAAGAAAGGATATATTAGCACAAAGGAGATAGACGTATGATGAATAAATATCAAGAAGCATTAAACAATCTTATAAAAGTTTCCTGCCCAAAAGAAAAATGTTGCAAAGAATGTGACATTGAAAAAATATGCAACTGTGAAGCAAAATGGTACATAGATATATTACAAGAACTAGTAGATAAGGCGGCGCCAAAAAAGATACTAGCTAAACATTACGAAAATGAAGGAGAAAAACCATATATCAAATTTGTTTGCCCTAATTGTTGCGATATACAGTTATCAAGAGTAACGGAAAAGAACCACCCATATGAAAACATTTATTGTAACAGATGTGGACAAGCGATAGATTGGAGTGATGAAGATGAATAAAGAAGAATGTGAAAAAGCAATCGTAACAATAAATGAGTATGCATTTGATGTACCTACCGAAAATCAAGTAGGTGTTTACGAATTTATTGATGCCATTGAATTAATTGATAAACTTATTGAAGAACACTTTGACAATTCACCTATTGAATTAGAAGAATTGATAGATGGTAATTGGTATTGGTGCAATGAGTTTGGATGGGGTTTAACTAATATTTATGAAGATGAAGATGGAGACCATTACAAGTTTAACACTTTATTTAATGGAGAAATTGATTTAATTGATGATGATTGCAATTTATATCTCATGGAGGTACAAAATGATTGAATTTATTACTGGGTTATTTATTGGTGGCTTATTCGGTGTATCTATGATGTGCTTATTTAAAATTTCAAAAAAAGATAAATTTTTGAAAGAGTTAGATTACGAATACTGGAAGAAAGTTGGTAAACAATGAAAAAGGAAATATTGAGCACAAAAGATAAAGTTGAACAGTTTAAAAGGGATTGCAAAAGTAACGACTATTATACAAAAGCAATTTTAATATGTAATGAACGTATCGAAGAATTGGATGTACAGCTGACAGGCTTAGGCTGTCCTAATGGGAATGATGGGATTAAATGTGAAAATGCTGCTGATCCGTATAAGCCAAATAAAATTGCACCCATGATGGAACAGCAGCAAGTTATCAACGAAAGGAATGAATATATAAGACGCATCAATTCCGTATCTGCTAAGCTTATGAAGATTACCGATCCTATTGATAGACAAATGATAGTTGATTTATTTATCGAGAAAAAGTATTATAAAAACATGGTTGATAAATATCATTTCAATGATTCATCTGCAATGTATAGACATGCAAATAAAGTAATTTCAAAGATAGTATAACTGGACACTATTTGCATAAAAAAACATGATATTATGATATCGTAGAAATAGCAGGGAGAAAGTTTCATACTTTCTGCTTTCTATTGTCTTTGTTTCTCCCCCTCTTGTGTAAGGCATCTTCGGATGCCTACCGTAAACTGCTAACGATTACTTTGAGGTTATTGTTAGTGGTTTAGGGCAAATGTTCTCTCTCTATCTATGATAATACCCTTACAAAAAACAATAGATAGTCGGTTTAAAAAGGCCTGTGTTAACCATTAAAAACATGGCTATATTGGTGTTTAGGCGCTTCACCGGGCTAACAAAAGCGCTACACAAATTTAAAAAAGGAAATTAAGCATCTATTAAATTGGATGCTTTTATTTTACCAAGAAAGGAATGACAATAATGAAATATATCAAACAAGCAGCAATTATCATATTGCTTTTTTTCTTATGCGGTTGTGGGCATTCAGTATCAGAAGGAATTATAATTGAAAAGCAGCATAAGAAGGCATATACATCTATAATACCAGTAACACACATAGTAGGTAAATCAACTATAACAACAATGACACCCATCTATCATGGAGAAAGATGGTTAATCAAAATACAGAAATGTGTAAACGATGGATGCAAAGAAAGTGTTTATGATGTTGATGAAAAAGAGTTTTGGTTATTAAACAAAGGCGATTACTGGAGGTATGAAGAATGAAATGCCCCTGTAGTGACAAGAGATGTATAAACAAAGTGCCATGTAAACATTTGTGTGGTGCTTATTTAATATGGCAGCATTGGTATAGGAACAGGAGGAAAAAATATGGAAGTGACTAGCATAGTGTGTTTGAATTGCCCTAAGAAAAGACCAGGTTGTGTAAAAGGATGCGAATGGTTAAAAGCATCAGGGAGGTAGAAAAATGAAAACAAATGAATTATTATGGCAAGTGTTTGTGTTCACATCGGCTTTTATTTTAGCTAAGACATTTAATAGCGGTTGGTGGATGTTATTTGTACTATTCGCATTTATTAGAGAAACAAATAAGAATAACTTAAAATGATTTAATAACAACGAAAGGCAGGTGATGATATGGCAGTTATAAATGATGATTTAAAACAGCAAGCAAAAGAATTGTGGCTTGAGGGCAAGAAGTATAGAGAGATATCAGATATAACTGGTATAAAGGAATCTACCATAAAGTCACTTGCATCTAGGATATGGAAGAAAGAAAAGATGCAACCAAACAGAAAAAAAGTTGCAACCAAAGTTGCAGTAACAGAGCAGGGTGAAGGGCATCATAAAGAGGAACTATCCACAGAAGAAATAGAGACGTTGGTAAACGGGAAATTAACCGAAGAACAACGCTTCTTTTGTTTGTACTATGTGAAATACAGGAATAAGGTAAGAGCCTATCAGAAAGCATTTAATTGCAGTTATATAAATGCTTGTGGAAATGCATCTAATCTATTTAAAAATATTGAAATTCAGAAAACAATCACAGAATTGCTTAACGAAATGCGCAACGAAGTTAAGTTGGAAGCCCAAGACATCATCCTTAAGAAGATGCAAATAGCATTTGCTGACATAACAGATTATGTTTCGTTTGGAGTACATAGAGATGAAAAAACAGGACACGAATGTAGTTATGTAGAATTTAAGGAAAGCAGCGAGGTAGATGGCACCATCATACACGAGGTAAAACGTGGCAAGGACGGTGTATCTATAAAGCTGTATGATTCTGATAAAGCGTTAGACTGGCTGTATGACCACCTTATCATTACTGAGGAGCAGCGAGCGCGTATAAACTTGCTTAAGTCAAAAGTGCCAGATACAAACACTACAAACTTTAATGAGCAGATAAACTCTATTGCTGAACTTATTAACAACCCAGTGCCAGAAAGGAGCTTGAATGATACCTTATGCACCCCTGACAAAGAAACAAAGTGATTATGTAAAAAGGTGTATGTATTGCTGGCTGAACGTTGCAGAAGGCGGTAAAAGAGCAGGTAAGAACATCATCAATACTTTGGCATATGGCGCAGTATTGGAGGACCATCCCGACAGGTTGCATTTGGTTGCAGGTGTTACACTAGCAACCGCAAAAATGAATGTTATCGACAGCAACGGATTTGGGCTTAAACATATCTTTAAAGGGCGATGCCGCGAGGGAAAATTTGAAGAACGTGATGCGTTGTATATACAAACACGTACCGGAGAAAAGATAGTCATATGTGCAGGCGGTGGCAAGGCTAATGATGCGGCACGTATAAAAGGTAACTCATATGGCACCGTATACATAACAGAGGTTAATGAGTGCCACCAATCATTTGTACAAGAGGTATTTGACCGTACACTGGCCAGTAGTAAACGCCAGTTATTTTTTGATCTAAACCCAATGTCGCCAAGCCACTGGTTTTATAGCGAGATACTTGATTATCAAGATGCACTTAAAGAGCGCGGTGAAAATCCGTTTTATAACTATGAGCATTTCACTATTGCAGACAATATGAGCTTATCTGATGATAAATTGCGTGAGGTATTGGCAACATATGACAAAACATCACTATGGTATATGGCAGACATCCTTGGCAAGCGTACAGCTGCATCAGGACGTATATATGAGAGATACAGCTATAAGGATGTTGTAATAACACCTGACTATATCAGCGATAAAGAGTTCAAGGACAAAGGTAAACGTTTCGTACAGTTTTCTATCAGTGTGGATATCGGTGGAACGGATGCTACTGTTGCAACTCTTACAGGTTTTACAGAGAGATATAGAGAGGCAATAAAACTTGATGGATATTATCACAAACAAGGAAAGAACACATCGGGCTACACTCACGATAGATATGCAAAAGAGATTGTAGACAAGATAGTAGAGTGGGAGAGGACGTATCATTTCTATGTGCCTTTCTTTTTTAATGTATGTGACATATTCTGCGAGAGTGCTGATAAACTATTCCGGCAGGCGCTGAGCAACGAGCTACAGCGTAGAAGGATATACATTACTGTAAATCCTTCGTACAAGAAGGACGGCATAGTGGCGAGAATAAGACTTGAATGCATCCTAATAAACCAAGGGCGACTAAAGATCATGAATCATATGAAACAGTGGATAGAGGCATATGAAAATGCTGTATGGGATGCTGATGAAAAGGCAAAAGGTGAATGGGTTCGTGTTGATGATGGAAGTTATCCTGTCGATTGCTTAGATAGCGGAGAATATGGCATACAGCCATATGCAAGATACCTGGAGGTGTAGAAATGGGGCGATTAAAAAACATGTTACAAAAAGCAGCTATAAGGTTGTTGGATATCAAGCCGGCGAACCCTAAAACAATAACAATTTATGAGAGAGATACATATGAAACTGAAACACTGCGGAATCGACTATGGTATCGCGGTGATCCAAATGAATTGGAACAATACTTTAAGAAAGTAGCGAAAGAATGGCGCGGATCTGCAAAAACAAAATTTTGGGCTGCTGAACCGTCAAAGGATAGCGCCATACGTAAGATGCATACTGGATTACCTAAGATGATTGCAAACAAACTTTCGGATATCGTAGTTGCGGATATGGATAATATAGAGCTAGACAATAAGTTTCAATCACTGTGGGATAAAATGTCAAAGGAAAATAAATTTCCGCAGCTAATTGGATCATGCATATCTGAAACACTTGTAGATGGTGATGGCGCTTTTAAAATATCAGTTGATACAGATTTATCACTTTATCCTATAATCGAATTTTATGGAGGCGAAAGGGTAAGCTATGTATACAAGCGAGGGCGATTGCAAGAAATTATATTTCATACGTCTTATACGCAAGATATGGCAGACTTTTGCTTACATGAACATTACGGCAGAGGATTCATTGACTATAAGCTTTATAATGCACGAGGCGATGAAGTGGAACTTGGTACTGTAGAAGAATGTATAAGTTTAAAACCACACAATACGTTTGCTGGAGATTACATCATGGGAATACCTGTGATGTTTTTTAAATCCGTAAAGTACAAAGGCCGCGGAGAAAGTATCTTCACATCTAAAAACGATGATTTTGATGCATTAGATGAGGTTGTATCACAATGGATAGACGCTATACGTAAAGGCAGGGTATATAGGTACATACCAAAAAGTATGGTTCCAAAAGACCCCAATACCGGAGAAACATTATCCCCAAATGTATTTGATAACGACTACATGGAAGCAGGAACAAGCCTTGCAGAGGATGCTAAAGAGATTGTTACATTATCACAAGCAGATATTAACTATGCGGCTTATGTAGAGTCATACGCAAGTTTCATGGATATGTGCTTACAAGGAGTTATTAGCCCAGGAACATTGGGTATAGATTTAAAAAAGACAGATAACGCAGAAAGTCAACGTGAAAAAGAAAAGGCTACTGTTATATCTTGTAATAAGATTGTTGATGCGCTTACTGAGGTCATCCCAGAAGTAGTGTCTGTATGTATGATGACTTATGACAATATGTGTGAGAAGGCCATAGGTGAGTATGAGGCATCTGTTAAGTTTGGAGAATATGGAACACCTACATTTGACAAAGTTGTAGAAACTGTTGTAAAAGCCAAGCAAGGCGGTGTCATGAGCGTAAAACAATCATTAAAGCAAATGTACGGAGATACATGGACAGAAGAGGAAATTGAAGAAGAATTAAAACTAATTAAAGATGATCAAGCATTAGGAGTACAAGAGCCTGTTATAAACGAATTTGATGATATTGATGGAAAGGTACCGACCGATGGTGATTACCAGTGAGCAAGAAAGAAAAGGATCCATACTCTTTGAGAGAAATATATAAAGAGATGGAACTAGAATTAATTGCATCTTTACGCAGAAACTTTTTAAAGCATAAAATGGAAGAGCAGGCGGCAGGCTTTAGTTGGGAGATGTGGCAGAAAGCTAAGCTTAGAAATATACATCAGTATCAATTAGAAAATAGTAGTATCATATACAAGTTTAAAGCACGTATCAAGAAAGCTATCGAAGATGTATTAAACCACTTCTATGATAAAGGGTATAAGTCCACTGTAAATATACCAAAAGATGGTAAAAATACAGCGGCACCGAATCAAAAGCCACCAAAGGAAACACAGTTTTTCGGCACTAATAAGAAAAAGTTGGATGCATTGATTGAAACATCAAAAAAAGACTTTGATAATGCTAATCATGCAATATATCGCAAAATGGATGATGTGTACCGGCAGACAATTTTTAAGACTGAGTTCCAATTGTCAAGTGGTGCCTTGTCGCTTGGCAAAGCAATAGATAATGCTGTGGAAAAGTTTTTAGAGCAAGGTATTAACTGTATAGGATATAAGGATAAGAATGGACACATCATACGCTATGTTAACATCGCAGATTACGCAGAAATGGCATTGCGTACAGCAAGTCATAGAGCAACACTTTTAGGCGAAGGTTCAAAGCGTGATGAACTAGGCGTACATCTGGTCTTTGTATCAGCGCACGCTAACGCCTGTAAGCTATGTTTGCCTTGGCAAGGTAAAGTACTAATTGATGATGTATTTAGTCATCCTAGCGATGATTACATCGCAAAATACAAAGGCAAATATGAGCTGTTGTCTGTTGCTATCAAAGCGGGGTTGCTTCACCCCAATTGCAGACATACGCTCGCAACGTACTTTGAAGGCATTACACGTCTTCCAAAGCCGCAAGATCCAAAAAAAGCATTGGAGAATTATAACAATGAACAACAACAGAGAAAATTGGAGCGGGAGATCCGTAAACGTAAGAGGATACTCGCCGGAACCGTGGAGGACAAAGACCGAAAAGAAGCACAGCGTAATCTGAGAATAGCACAAAAGAATCTAAGAGATTTCTTGAAGAGTCATCCTGAGTTCAAGCGACAAAGTAGGCGTGAAAAGATTTATGATGTTAAAAATATAAAAAACATGATGAGTTCAGAAGATAATCAAAAAGTGAAAGGAAATAAGATATCGGATGAACTAATGCCAGATATAAAAGAAGGCATAAGGAAAATGAACAAAGAATTCCCGTCTTTTAAGGAACTTGTCAGTAAAATAACATATGACCCTTCAACGGAAAAAGAATATGCATACAGCGAAACAGGAATAAATGAAGGAAAGGTATCTACCACTATAAAAGTAGGCAAAATATTTTCTGATAGATCAGCGTTATTACAATCCATTAGCAAAGATATAAAAAGTGGTCATACGTATAGCGATATGACTTCTAAGTCACTGATTGTGCACGAATGCACACACGCTTTAGAAATCAATTTGACACTAAAGGAAATGAAAATTGATGCAAAACAAGTTACAGATAGCCAGTGGATAGAATTCAAAAACAAATATGGATTTATTTCTGGCGAAATTAAAGAACAAGCTATGAAAAATCTTAATATTGAGTTTATGCATCCAAAGTGGTATAAAATGTATAAGGATCTCGGAAATTATGCAAAGATAAATAGTAACGAATTTTTAGCACAATGCATCTCGCAAGTCTTAACAACAGAAAATCCAAGCGAAATAGCGTTGGAAGTTTTTAAATTGTTGAAGGAGAGGATAAAATGATACCTACTGCATTTGAATATCCTGAATGGATTGATAACAATCTCGAAGAGTTAGCATTGAAAAAGGATGCTCCAGAAGATGTAAAAAAAGCATTTGATGAATGGGTTAATGGATTTAGAAGCCCATTTACTGATAAGAATACGAAAGACCAACCTGGCATGGATATCAGTGATTTACTTTAAGCACTCATAATGGGTGCTTTTTTAGTGGCAACCCCACAGGAGGAAAAAAAGAAATGAAATTTAGAAAGAAGCCTGTAGTTGTAGAAGCATTCCAGTTAAATGAAAGAGGTCTTGTAGGTGAAGATTGGTTCTGGAATGCAGTATCAGAAAATAAGGTCATTACACATGACTTCGGAAAATTCAATCAAAATCCAGCTTGGTGCGAAATAAAGACATTGGAAGGAACGATGATAGCAAAAGCCGGTGATTTTATAATCAGAGGTGTACAGGGTGAATTATATCCTTGTAAAGCCGATATATTTATGGCGACTTATGAACAGGATTTAGATAAGTGATGTGTGCCAACATGCATATGTGACAGTAAGTCATAGTTATTATGATAAAAATTTGAATTGCAGGGTCGTTAAATATCACGATACCTGCATTTTTTGTGGACAAAAAAAACAAAAGAAAGGACCAGCTATATGAATGACCCGCCAAGACGTAAATTGCCCTATTTTGGGGTGCATTTGAAATGATATTACTCCAACGTAAAAGAGGATAAAGAACGGATAGTCAGACAGACTTAAAACGGAGGTTAATATGAAACGAAATTTAAAATTCCCTTTGGATATTCAGCTTTTTGCTGAATCTAATCCAACACCAGATCCTACGCCTAATTCAACACCGGTAGGATACTCACAAGAACAGTTGGATGCGATTGCAGAAGCACGTGCAGCAAGAGCATCTGATGCAGCATTAAAAGACTTTTTCAAACAGCAAGGATTATCTCAACAAGAAATTACAGCAGCATTAGATAAATATAAAGCAGATAAAGCGGCAAGTAAACCGAATCCTGATGCTTTACAGAACGAATTAAAACAGGCCCAACAAGAGGCAGCAAAAGCAAGACTTGAAAATCAAGCCACTATGAAGGCATTAGAATTAGGAATAGATATGAAACAAATTCCTTACGTGTTGAAACTAGCTGATATCCAAATCTCAGATGAAGAAGTAAAAGATGAAGATATCAAAGCGGCTATTGAAAAAGTGTTAGAAGATGTACCAGCTCTAAAGTCACAGGAACCAACACCTAAACCAGGAATTACATTAGGAGCAGACGGAAATCCTGCGCCAAAACCAAAAGGCAATGTATCTTTGACAGATGCTATTGCAGCTAAATTAGGCAAATAGAAAGAGAGTGATTAAATATGCCATTAACATTAGCAGAAGCACAAAAGAACGTCCAAGATGACTTACAAATGGGCGTTATTGATGAATTTCGTAAGTCAAATTGGCTATGGGATAACTTAACCTTTGATGATGTCGTATCACCAACAGGCGGTGGAGCAACCATGACCTATGCATATACACGTTTAAAAACGCAGCCTACAGCAGAGTTCCGTAACGTGAACGAAGAATATTCAACAAACGAAGTTGAAAAAGAACGTTTCAATGCTGATCTGAAAATTTTTGGTGGAGCATTTGAAATTGACCGTATTATTGCAAATATGGGTGGAATTGTATCAGAAGTAGATCTGCAAATGAAGCAGAAAATTAAAGCCGCATCAGCTTTATTTAATGATACTGTTATCAATGGGGATAGTGCGGTTGATGCTAAAGCGTTTGATGGATTGGAAAAAGCTGTAACAGGATCCAGCACAGAGTTTAAACCATTAGAAATCATTGACTTATCTACAAGTGATGCAATAGATAAAAACTATAAGTTGTTTTTAGATCTTTTGGATGAGTTTTTAATGGGATTGGATGGAACACCATCATTCATTGGCGGAAATACAAAACTGATTGCTAAATTAAGAGCGTGTGCTAGAAGAGCAAGCATGTACCAAACAACAAAAAATGATTTTGGGCAGCAAGTGGAATCTTACGGAAACATCCCATTTATTGATTTTGGGGCAAAAGCAGGAAGCAACGAAAATGTATCAAAAATTATCACTTCCGGAGAGGATATGGGATGTACGTCATTGTATGCTGCACGTCTTGGATTAGATGGATTCCACGCTTGTTCAATGGCTGGTCAGGCACCTGTAAATACATGGCTGCCAGATTTTAATACTGCTGGAGCTGTGAAAAAAGGCGAAGTTGAAATGGTTGCGGCTGTTGTTTTAAAGGCTACAAAAGCAGCAGGAATCATGAGAAAGATTAAGGTACAATAATATGAAAATTATTGCACCTAATAAAAATTACACTGGCATTTCTGCTGGTGTAGCATTTGCTAATGGTGTAGGGGATTGTAGCAACCCTGACACTATTAATTGGTTTGAACAGCATGGTTATGATATTAAAGAAAGTCTAGATAATGATGAAACATCTATTTCAGAAAAAGAATTCAAGGCTTTGAAAAAGGAGAATGCAGAACTTAAGAAATCTGCTGATCCAAAAGTATTAGAAAAAAATAAAGCTTTAAAGGATAAGCTAAAAGCTGTTGAAAAAGAATTAGAGGAATTAAAGAAAGCAGATGAATAGCATGTACGCTACACCCGAATATTACACCACCGAATACGGTGGAACACTCATATCACAAGAAAAATTAAATAAAGCACTTAAATCGGCTGAATATGATATTGACCATTTATGTTTTGGCCGTATCAAGGGTAAAGGATTTGATAACCTATCACCTTATCAGCAAGAGTTAATTAGTCGTGCAACTTGCTTACAGGCCGATTACTTAAAACAGTATGGTGCTTATATCAATAATCCGTTAAAGTCATACACAGCAGGTAGTACGCGAGTTGAGTTGGCCAATGTAACTTATGGCGGTATCAGTACCACACAAGAGATTATCAATCTATTAGAGGACACAGGATTAAGATGCCGAGTGCTATAATCACGTGTCCTTTTCCTTTTCCTGATCAAGAGCTAACAACGTACATTGAGATATATCAGGAAGAGGATACAGAGGACCAAGGACCAATCGAAACATTAGTGTATGATGGTATGGCTAAGTATGACCAAACATCAAAATATGTCTTTAATGCTGATAGCAAACAGATTGAACTCACTGGTAAGTTAATTATCAAAGGTGATGTACAGTTTATTGGTAATGCACCACAAGGATACGTAAAGATTGGCGATGAGAAAAAGCAAATCTACAAGGTTAGTAAGCCATCTGTAATGGGCTTTATCGTATCAACAGAGGTAGATTTATTGTGAAAGTGACTAATGTTAAAGTCAAAATAAATCGTGATGCAATAGCACAGTTAGAAAAAGCTAAAAAACGAGCTTTATATCTTACGGCAGAGGCTATGCTTGCTGATATAAAATCACGTGGTGTTGTACCAAAAGACACAGGTGAACTAGAACGCAGTGGTTTTGTTGACGATAATCACATTGATGTTGAAATCGTTACTAGTATAGTATTTGACACTCCGTATGCAAGGCGTTGGTATTTTAATCTTGACGGTGCAACATTTCAGCGCACACAAAATGTCAATGCGCAGGACCATTGGATGGACTATTACCTAGACGGTGATGGCAAACAGTGGGTACAAGATACCTATGCAAAATTCTTAAAACAAGAATCTGGGGGTCTTATCAAATGATGACACTAAAAGATGTCAAAGACTGGCTTAAAGAACAAGTATCAGCGGATGTTTGGAAAATAGGAACCTATGATGCATCTAACGAAAAAACAATCTGCGTACGTAATCTAACTAGCAATCGTGGCAAATTGGCCATAGGCGGTTTACAAAATACCAGTACAGCTGTAAAAGGTGTATCTATTATTGTACATTGGTCAAAAAATCCTGATGAAACTGAGCGTGTTGCTCAAGAGGTGCTCGCTTTATTTTATGGAAAACAGCCTGTGATAGGTGATTATCAGATTGTAAAATGTGATATGAGAAGCGACGAACCCATCAGCGTCGGAACGGACGATAATGGGATATACGAATATGTAATCGAAACATGGCTCACATATGAGCGAAAGGAGTAATTTATGGCAAAAGTAAAAAGTGGAGTTTTCCCGGTATTTGATCTTGATTTCAAAATTGGAACAAAAGGCAAGGATTCGACAGAACAAGATATGGTAACAATTAAGGACATGGAAACATTTTCTTTGTCAATCGAAGGGAACACCTCAAAATGGAATCCTATGGATATGAAAGGATGGGGACGTGCCTTGATGACTGGTAAGAGCATGACAGTATCTTTAAAGGGCAAACGTAATGTGGGCGACCCAGGCAATGATTATGTGGCGTCTGTGGCCTTTAAAGATGGACTTAACTGTTCGTCCAAGGCTGCTGTAGAGTTCCCAGATGGTAGCAAGCTGACATTTGATTGTGTACTGGATATTAAATCTTTTTTAGGTGGCGAATCACAGGATGTCGCACCGTTAGAGTTTGATATGATCGTGGATGGTAAACCTTCTTTTACAGAGGCACCAGCACCAACTGTGTAGGAGGTAAACATGGCAAGAGAGTATAATATCGTTGAGCGACTGAAACGTCGTAACGAAAAGCCAACAGTGGTATTGGATGAAGAACATAAATATCCTATCAATACGAAAAAGACAAATGTCTTGTGTATGATGGCATATATCCGTAAAACAGAGAAAAAGGGAAAAGAAGAAACCGATCCTGTAAAAGATATGGAAATGATGGACCACATCATCAAAATGGGACTAGGTGATGAAGCGGCTGCCTATATTGCCGAACAAGATTACACATTTGCTGTTATGCAAGATATCATTGATGTAATCATGGCAGCAATTGGCGACGAAGAAACGAATTTTGAAAAAGAGGAACAAGAAGAAAAAAAGTAACCGACCATTGGTATGACATCTTTGATGATTGGGACTTGATAGAGGCATCATTTGCCATGCAGTATCCTCAAAAGGATTTATACGCTACAGACGATGATGACATGGAGTGGCGAGAATTTGTCACTTTGTTATCGGGAATCATGCCGGAAACACCATTAGGTCAAATCATCAAGATACGTGCAGAGGATGACGAAGATGTATTAGAACACTTTTCATCAGAGCAAAATCGTATACGCATTGAATGGCGTAATCGCCAATTACAAGAAACAATGAAACAAATGAACAAAGAAGAAGTTATGATGCAAATGAAGGCTATGTTTAAGTCTATGGCATCATAACTTCTTTTCATGTCAGAAAGGTAGGTGACTATATGGGAGCAACCAGTGCAGGATCCATACAGATGGATCTAGAGGTTAAATCTAATTTAGATGATGATATACAGGCTGAGGCCAGTAAGTTAGCTGACAGGATACGTAAACAAGTTGACTCGATGAGTGGTGATATGTTTAAAAACTTGCGGAAGAGCCTCGTTGCTAGTCTGGACAAAATGACAGAGGCAGTAAAGTCTTGTCTTGATCGTACTAAGCTAGAGATGAGAGCGTTTGTAGAGCAAATGGCTAGCATGGTCAAGCAAATGTCCGGTGTACAGATGCCTTATCATCAAGCCGAAGACCAGCCAATACCTAAAACAGCAACAGCTAAGAGCAATCCAGTAAGAGGACCGCCCTCTTTAAGTGTGAGAAAGCCTAAAATTGATTTATCTATGAATACAGAAGTAATGCATGCACAGCAAACAAATCTTGCAAATCAGATTAGTATTACATCTCAGATAATAAAAAATCAAAAAGATGCGTTGACAAAGCTAGAAGAAGAATATGCTAACATATCATCAAAAGCAAATTCTTTAACGAGTTTGAACGACCAATTTAATAAATTAGCTACAGGAACAGATTTGGCAGCAGAAAAGATTGATATCTTAAAACAAAAAATGACTGCTGTCACATCATTACGTCAGAAAATAGATATTGATGATGAAATTAGATCACTAAAACAAGAAATCAATTCAGCATTACCTAAAATGGACGCTTTAAAAGATAAGATTTATCAGATAGAAGCACAAGGATACGAAGGAAAATCATTAGATTTCAGCAATAAGATATTAAAATTAAAGAGTAGCATTTCATCAGGTGAAACTAAAATTATCGAAATGAACCAGGCATTAAGTGCTATGGATAGACAAATGGCAACAACATCAATGTCCTCAATGCAAGCAAGTGGAAGATTTGCTAAGTTCAAGAGTGTTTTATTAGGACTTGCGAGTGGTGGACCAACAAGCTCAATGAAACGACTTAATTCAGTTATAAGGAGTCTTGGAAGCAAGTTTATGACATCGACGCGAGCCGGAAGCAAATTAAGCGGTGTTATTAATAAGTTTCCTGTATCATCTTCGTTGGCAACTGCAGGTTTAAAAAGGTTAAGCGGTTCTATGTTGTCGCTAGCAAGCCAAGGGCTTTATAAATTAGGTCAAGGGCTAAAAAACGCAGGAAAACGTTTAGTGTCATTCACTGCTAAATTGTTAGGGCTTAATTCGTCATCTAAAAAAGCATCATCAGGTATAGGACGTGCAAGCATGGGAATCGGCAGATTGATTAAGTCATTTACCATCTTCTCGCTGATTTTCCCTCTTGTAAGTCGTGGTATCATGGCACTAGGACAAAACCTCGGGGCTACATTGATGACAAATACCGCATTTGCAAATAGTCTTAACCAAATAAGATCTAACCTAGCAACGGCATTTACACCCATATTTAATGCTATAATGCCTGCTTTAAATGCTCTTATGTCTACTTTGTCCACTATTACAGGATATATCGCTGCCTTTATGTCGGCAATCTTTGGTAAGTCGATGTCATCGACAAAGCAGGCCACTGCTGGTATTTATGCCGCAAAAGACGCAATGGGCGCTTATGGATCAACAGCAGACAAAGCATCAAAAGCCACTGAAAAAGCACGTAGATCCTTAATGGGGTTTGATGAGATAAACAAACTTGATGATAAAGATAGCGCATCAGGGGGCAACGGTGGCGGAGGTAGTAAAGCGCCTGTCTATACGCCGACTGATCCTAACCAAAATGTTGTTAACAAGTGGGTGAAAAAACTCAAAGATTTATGGTCAAAAGGTGATTATGCTGGTATCGGAAAGGTCATCGGCCAACAGGTCAACAAGGCTGTAACATCATTTACAAAATGGATATCCTGGGATAACGTCGGCACTCAGATTACTGCTTTTATGACAGGATTTTGTGAGTTGTTTAACAGTTTGATAAAAACCATCAACTGGGAAAATATCGGTAAAATGTTTGGTACAGGTATCAATACTATTGCTAAAACAATACAACTGTTAATGGAAGGCGTCAACTGGGAAAATATCGGTAAAGCTATAGCACTTGGACTAAATGGCCTTGTACATGAAGTAGACTGGGATAACCTTGGGCGCACTATTGGAGCATATTTCCAGGCGCGTATTAATGCTTTGTATGGTTTTGTTACAACAGCTGACTGGGAAGGTACTGGGTTCGCATTGGCCAATGGTGTAATGGGCTTAGTTAATAAAATAAATTGGGTGACCCTTGGGAAGACGTTAGGCACTGGTTTATCAGGACTAATAACAACGATCAATAACTTTATTACTGGCATTGATTGGGTATCTATAGGCACTAAGTTTGGCAACGGGCTTAATAGTTTTCTGCGTAGCGTAAAATGGGCTAATGCAGGCAAAACATTAAGCAACGGTTTAAATAGCGCACTTAAGCTATTGATCACAACGATAGCTACATTTGACTGGGTTAAACTAGGGCAAAGCATTGCTGACTTTTTGTGTAACATTAACTGGATAGGGCTATTAGCTAAGCTAGCACTTATTATTGGCCAAGCCATAGTAGGATTGACCAAAACGATATTAGGATTTGTAGCACAACTTGCAAAAAATATCGGCGAAGGATTTTTCAACGGTCTAAAAGAATTTTTTAGCAATCCGATAGACTGGATAAAAACAAATATCGTTGATCCATTTATCAATGGAATAAAAGATTTATTTGGTATTCACAGCCCATCAACGGTTATGGTTGAAATCGGTGGTTATTTGATACAAGGCTTGCTTAATGGTATAAAATCAGCAATTAAAGGACTAATTGGTTTAATACCTAGCATATTTGGCGGCATTGGTAAAGCTATCAGTGGGGTTTGGAATGGCATCAAATCTACTGCAAGCAAAGCGTGGAAAGGCATTTCTTCCACTATTGGCAAGACTTGGGATGGGCTAAAGACAAAAGCGAGCAAGACATGGGGGGATATCAAAAAAGGCATAAGTGATAAATGGGATGATCTGAAAGAAGGTGCAGGTAAAACATGGGAAGGGATTAAGTCAACGGTTTGCAAAAAACTAGGCCTCACCAAAGAAGGGGTAGCAGCTGATACCAAAACTATGTTTAATACGATGTCATCTATTGGAGATGATATTAAAAATGTTGTAGGCAATAAGTCTAAATCTACTGCTGATAAATTTGGCGAAAATATGAAAGCAATGAAGACAAGCGCTACAGATAAAACAGGGGACATTAAAACGATCATCACAAAAAAGCTTAACGAGGTGGCATCTTGGATGGGCACTACTGGTAAGATAAATTTTACCGAAAAAAGCAAATTGATGATGAATGGTGCAAAAAATAGTGTTAAAAACGTTGACATTAAGTCAGCTGTTAAGTCATCGATCGATAAGGCGTTAAACTGGATACGCGACAGCGCGAAAAAAACAGCGGGAAGTCGTGGTAAGAGCATGATGCTAGGCATGTCAGATGGTACAAAAAAGGTTAGCATCAAATCAGCCGTAGAAACAACTGTGAATAAAGCAACATCATGGCTCAAGGGGCTCAAAAATTTATCTCCAACATGGGGTAAGGACATGATGTCCGGAATGTCTGAGGGGATGCGTAATGCTACCTATTTAGTGTCAAATGCAGCGAGCAATGCAGCAAACATCATATCACAGTGGTTACACTTCTCCCGCCCAGACGTTGGGCCGTTACGTGAGTATGAGAAGTGGATGCCGGATATGATGCAAGGGCTATCCAGTACTCTGGAATCAAGCACGCCTACCTTTATCAATAGAGTAAAAACTCTTGCTACATCTATGTCTAGTGCTATGCAGGCATCTTTACAAGAACCTACGATAGCATTTGCTGGCGAAAGGTCGTTAAATGTTCAACATGCATGGAAAGAGGAACGGCAAAGCAGCGAAACATCTCTAGGGGAAGTGGTCGAAGAAATTAAGAGCTTGAAACAGAAGTTTGATGAAATTAAGCAAGCTGTAGAAAGCAAGGACACGGATATTTATATGGATAGTGAGAAAGTAACAAAAAAAGTAGTTGATAACGTAAACAAGGACACACGTAAAAACGGCAAGTGCCCTATTGACATATAGGAGGCGCAGGAATGGCAATATTGACAGCAAACGGTGTGGCTTTGCCTGCACCTGTATCTATTAAGACAGACGATGAAATCATTTGGTCCAGCAATACTGGACGTGTAGCTAATGGCGACATGGAGGGTGATGTCGTCAAAGAAAAGAAGACATTAACCATCGAGTGGGGAATACTCCAGGATACGGAAATGAAAAAAATCGAAAACAATGTGATTGCTGGATATTTCCCGCTCATTTTTAACGGTGGCAATGGTGTAGGATTTACTATCGCCTCTTATCGTGGAACACTTAGCGAAGAGCACATCGGGACATTAGATGATGACATCTATTGGTATAAAAAAGTAACCGTAAAAATTGTACAAAAATAGGAGGAAAAACTTATGAAATTAAAAAACAAACAAATTTTAGAAGCACAGCAGGCATTAGGCAAATTATTAAATACCAACTTGCCAGTCAAGCAGGCTTACCACATCAAAAAAACGTTAGAATCTATCAAAAAACAGATTATGTTTATTGATGAACAACGAAAAGATCTTATTAAAAAATACGGCGTGGAAAAAGAAGATGGTAACTTTGAAATTCCTGTTGATGAAAAAGAAAAACGCGAAAAGTTTTTTACAGAGTATGAGAGTTTGCTTGAAATTGAAGAGGAAATTGATGCCCGTAAGTTGACATTGGACGACTTAGAGCGCGTAGAATTAACAGCAAATGAAATCGAAACAATCGAATTTATGATTGAAGTATCTGAGTAAAAATAGGGAGGTGGTAAGATGATAACCACATCCGATAAATACAAGGCAGCTGTAAATAAATCTGGTAGACATTTTAGGTGCAGGATAGACATAGGTGGTATTACATACACTGGTATTAAAGGATTAAAGATAAAAGGTGGTACAAACTCTAGTGACGATATTACGTTTGGAGATACAGTATCATCTTTAATTGAGTTTACGCTTACGGATGTGCCAAAAAGCACATTATTAAAAGGCAAAAAGGCCATACCTTATATTGGTTTAGACTTAGACGATGGCACTACTGAGTGGATAAAAAAAGGTGTTTATCACCTCGAAAAACCTATTAAAACAGGTGAGTATATAAAAATCACCGCATATGACAATTTTAGCCTTTGCAACAAAGGTTTTTTTACTGACCTAAAAGGTAGCCAAAAAATTAAGGCAATCTTAGATGAGCAATGTAAAAAGATTGGTATTACATTTGCTGGTGGTGCTGATGATGTAGCTTATAATGCTGATAAGCTAAAAGGTATGACAGTACGGGAGGCAATAGGTGTATTGGCAGCATACTGTGGTAAAAATGCCATCATGGATAATGATGGTAACTTAAAATTCGTTTGGTACACCGATACCAAAGTATCTATATTACCATCGCGATACGCTGATCCGTTGGAAATGGCAGAAGATGATACATATATAAACCGTTTGGATTGCGCCATCGAAAACGAAAAATCTTTATCTGCAGGTGCTGGTATAGGCATATACTTTAGCTGTCCTGGTATGACACAAACAAGGCTTAATACTCTATACGATCGTATTAAAGGTTTTACGTATCGTGCGTTGACGCTTGATTTTAAAATGGCACGTCCAGATATAGAAGCTGGTGATTTGATTAAGGTTGTTGACAAGGACGGTACCGTGTACAACGTACCTCTAATGGAATATGAGTTTAACTGTGATGGTGGGTATTATGGATCTGTAATATCAAAAGGAAAATCAGAAGAAGAACAGGAAAATGAATACAAAGGTCCATTGCAGACAAAGGTGGAACGCACCTACAGTGATCTAATCAGCACGAAGCAGTTATTGGCAGACAAAATCACAGCGTATGAAGGCGAGTTTGAAATCATAAACACTAATTACCTAGAGGTCAACAAAAAGTTCACGGCGATGGAAGCTGAAATTGAAAATCTGGACGTCACAGAGCTTACTGTAAAAGTAGCTAAAATTGAAACATCCTACGTATCCAAAGAATACGTACAGGAGCTATATGCTACTAAAGCAGAGGTGCATGTACTGGATGTAGACCTAGAGCGTGTCAACACTCTACTTGCAGGCAGTGTAACAGCAGGTAGCACACAGACAATCGTGTTAAACGCTGACAACACAACGATATCCAACGCATTGATAAAATCAGCCATGATTGATAGCGTAGCAGCTGACAAGGTCACAGCTGGCACCATTGATGCGAGTAGTATCCATTTTAAGTCACAGTCGGGGCGGTTGGATATTTTTGGCGAGACGCTACAAGTTAGGGATGCCGATCGTGTAAGGGTACAGATAGGTAAAGACGGTACAGGTGATTATGCCTTATCTCAATGGGATGCCGATGGCAATCTTATGTGGGACAGCCGTGGTGCTAAAGCTGCAGCTATTAAGGATAAAATAATCGTTAATGATATGGTATCTGACAATGCCGAGATAGAGGGCAAAAAGATAAACATCACCTCGTTGGTTAAGGAGATAAACGATGGGTCTGAGGTCATTACATCCAATCACATATTATGTGATGGGAAATCATTAGATATTGCCTTTAATACTATATCAACAAAGATAGATCAAATTAAAATTGGAGGAAATAACTTATTATTACGTAGCGATGAAAAAATAACAAATGATCAATATTTAATCAAGACATATACCATGGCAGAAAAAATGACATCTGGTGAAGTTTACACTATCAGAATTTGGGGTAAATTAGGTGAAAATAAAAGCTATTTTACTGCATATCTTGATGGTGGTAATACGCAGTTAGCTATACTGACAAAACAAAACGATGGCACTTATGCGGCTACTTTTGATGGTATTGAAGGTAATCTTGCAAACAGTATTATCTATATATATGTATATGATGGTAATGTTGTAAGTACTAGCACTATTGAAAAAATAAAACTTGAAAAGGGCAACAAATATACAGATTGGACACCTGCTCCTGAGGATATCAACAATGCTATTAGTGGAGTTGACACAAAAGTAACTGCTGTGACCGAAACTGTCAAATCTCACAGCACTAAATTAACTGCACAAGACGGTAAGATATCTACGTTGATTAGTGATACGACACAGGTAAAAAAAGATATTACGAAGGTTCAAGGAGACATTACAACATCAAAAGGCAGTATCACTACATTGCAAACTGACTATAGTGCATTAGATCAATCACTTAAAGGACTTAGTGGTACAGTAGCGAGCCATACATCAAGTATTACAGATTTTGATACTAAAATAACAGCAGTTACTGACAAAGCCACAAAGTTAGAACTGTCTTTAGATGGTTTTAAAGCAACCGTCAGTGATACTTATGCAACAAAAACACAGGTAACAGCTGTTGATGAAAAATTTGATAACTATAGCACTACTGCAACCATGAATAGTGCTATAAACCAAAAAGCTAATGAGATAAGTGCAACCATATCGAAAGTTGAAACAACAGCCAATAGCACAAGTAGTAAATTAACTGAGCTTATTGCGACAGTTGATGGTATCAATGTAACAGTAGCAAAAAAGACAGATAAAGGGTCTATTATCTCTACGATTAATCAGTCGGCAGAAACGGTAAAAATACAAGCTAATAGACTTGATTTAATAGGTAAAGTTACCATTGGGATGTTAGATACTAATGTGCAATCCATCATCGATGGTGTAAAAAAATGGAGTTATAACAATGATATTACATATATTGATGGCGGAAAAATTTATACAGGTACTATAAATGCAGCACAAATAGCCGCCAATGCAGTAACAGCAAGTAAGATCAATGTTAGTTCACTGTCTGCTATTACCGCAAACTTAGGCACGGTTACCGCAGGTAGCTTAACATCCAAAACTGTAATTAACGTCACAACAGACTTAACCATCGGTAACAATATCTACATCAATCAAAATACCAAGGGTACAAAGTACATAAAGTTTACATCAAACAATTGGATAAGATCATGGGTATCGTCCGAATGGGAATACATTAAAATGGAATCAAGCGGTGTATCATCCATTGGGGCTACAAGTGCCACAAAATCAGCGTCAGTCAATGCGTTGGTGGTGACGGGTAAAAGTGAAGTGCAAATAAATGGCACAGACAGGATATCTATTAATAGTAATTTCACAGAAGTGAGTTCTGGGTTATATATGCTTAATGGCGGCATACATTTTAACGTGAATAATAAAAGTGTATATGCTTATGCAACCAACGGGAAAGAATATACACAATTAACACTGCTTAATGATAACGATAATTGCGTGCTTGGATATGGCACTTATGCTAATAATATTGGTAATCTTAATCTCTATGGTTACAATATAAACCTTACATCTAAAACAGCAATTAAAGGTAATAAAGCGTATACTAATACCTCGGATAAACGTCTTAAGTATGATATAAAAGATATTTCTGATGAATTAGTTGCGGCGTGGTATGAAATTATACCTAAACAATTTAGGTGGCGAGAGATAAATAGTGATGATGGAAAGGTACATTTTGGTATCATTGCACAAGATCTTATTGAAGTACTGGGGAAACATAGTCTTGACTATCACGATTATGGTTTTATCAGCGAGTTTACTTTAGATGAACATAGTACTGAAAAATATTTAGCAGTAACATATGATTATTATAATATGTTGACAAGCATAGCTTTAAGAAAAAATATGATTCATCAAAAAAATACACATGAAAAGTATAATAGACGTCTTGAAACACTTGAAAAACAGCTTGATGATGAAAGACAGCTTAGAATTAAAGCTGAACAGAAATTGAATGCCATTATAAGTGGCGAAATTAGAGTACTTTCTAGGACGGTATAAAGCCGTCCTTTTGCCATTACAAAAGGAGAGTGATTAAAATGGCTATGATTACAAACACAGAAACAACAGAAATCGTAATGACTAATACAATAAAACTGGAAGGTAAAGTGATTAGGGTGCAGACATATAAGATTAATAGCGATAATCCAGATAATTACAGTGAAGAAAAGCGTTTTGATTACGGGACTACAGCAGATGACAAAGCAGTATATATGGCAAACAAAGAAGATTTCCGCCAAGCAGAAAGCGCTTTTGAAGATAAGGTTTTTGCTAAAATTGCAGAACTTAAACTACAGAAATCTAAGTAGGAGGTGATCCTTAAATCTCGTTTCTAAGGGTGTACGTCAACACCCTTTTTATTATGCCAAGATGGTAGGAAAGAGTGAGGTTATGAAACATATGGATAAAGTATTAAACTCTGTAATAGCTATTATAGCTACAGCATTTACATTTTTATTTGGAGACTGGGATACCGTTGTTATTGTATTGATTGGGTTTATGGTGCTAGATTATGTTACAGGCGTATTGGTCGCTTATATCAATAAAAAGATATCAAGCGAAATTGGTCTAAAAGGACTAACAAAGAAATTTATGATCATTTTAATTTTAATCGGAGCGGTCATGCTTGACCGTCTGATGAATAACGGTACCTGGATGTTTAGAACATTGGTATGTTATTTCTATATTGCAAATGAAGGAATTAGTTTGCTAGAAAATGCTGGTAATTTGGGCTTGCCTATTCCTGATAAGTTAAAAGAAGCTTTAGAACAATTACAGAATAAGGAAAGTGAGGAATAGTATGAAAATCAATGTACATGGCGGACACAATAAACTCACACCAGGGGCACATAACTTGTTGGACGAGCTAACAGAGGACCGCAAAGTCAAGGCTAAAGTAATCAATTTACTTAGAGTTGCAGGGCATACAGTGTATGATTGCACGGATGACAAAGGTAAGACTGAGGATGATAACCTCGTAAACATTGTTAAAAAATGCAATGCACATGAGGTTAATGTCGATGCATCCATCCACTTAAACTGTGGACGTAATGATAAAAAAGGTGACGGCAATACCGGAGGTGTTGAAGTGATTATTTATGATAAATCAGCAAGCTCTCCAGTAGCTGCGGCTGAGCGTGTTGCAGCTAATATTTCAAAGGCCTTAGGTATCCGTAACCGTGGAGTAAAAGTCAACCCTAATCTTTATGCATTAAGATATACTAATGCACCAGCAATGTTGATCGAGTGCTGCTTTGTGGATGATAAGGACGATGTAAAACGCTGGGATGCAGATAAATGTGCTAAAGCAATCGCAGAAGGTATTATGGGCAAAAAAATTGAGGAAAAGAAAACGTCTAATGTTATTGCTGTTGTAGAGTATATGACAGAAAAAGGGGTAAAGTGCTACCTTAATGTATACTCAAAAGACAAACTTACTAAGTGCAGTGGCCATGGTAGATATAATCAAACTCTAACCATTGGCACAGATGGTGCACGCAATTGTTTCTTAAGCTATAAAAACGGAGAAGCGTGTGGAAAAAGTCATTGCAAAAAACCTAAAGGCACGTTATTACACGTGCGAAATGTAAAAGATCTTAAATAGTAATTATCCCTACTTCTCTTAACTGAGAGGTAGGGATTTTTTTTGTCAAGAAAATGAAAATAATATGATATTTTTATGATTATGTATTAAAAATATTTTTAATTTTTGTCATCGATAAAATCGCGCAATATCGACATTATTAATCGATATAAACTAAGTATAGTTTAGATGGTCTTTGCCTTTTAACGCAGGGGGAAAACAGAATGATCATAGAAACAAAAAATTTAACAAAAGAAATAACAGATATCTTGCAGGATTTTGGTATGCCGGCTCATATTAGGGGATTTTATTACGTTAGAGATGCCATTATATTAGTTTATAAAGATATTACAAGATTAAATCATATCATAAAAGATGTATATACGATAATAGCAAGACAGCATCATACATCATCGCAAAGTGTAGAGCGTACGATTCGTGTTGCCATTGAAATTACATGGTTGCGTGGTGATATGGATGAGATTATGTGCATCTTTCACAATACGGTTGATGGTCGTAAAGCGCGCCCAACAAACAAGGAGTTCATAGCTCTTATCGTGGACTACTTGAACATCAAACATATGTAAAACATCAAAAGGTAAAGACCATTTACAATATTTACCATTATGTTAATCACCCATTTTAATGTATCCTCATTTTGAGGTGATAATAAATGATGATAGACAAACTAAGAGCGTGGACTATATTAAGATATCATGACTGTGCTTATTTATTGAGTGGTGCTGAAAATGTTGCCAAGGCTCATGATATCAATAAGATGATCGAAAAATTAAGCACCGAACAAGGGGAGAATTTTCGTTGCGAGAGATTGAAGAATAAATTGCATACAAAGTATGCCAATAAAAAAGAAATACACAAAAGCAATAAAAGCGAAAAAATAACCATTAAATGGAACGAGTATGATACAGCAGAGTTAATTGATTTTAAATATTTATACTTGGTAAAAAACGGTGTATGCGTTGGAGGATATTATATATATTATTAAAAAGGATGCATGAGCATCCAGAATAATGAGATATGTTGTACACACATATTATATAGCTAGTAGTGTATAAAATCAGTAAATTGGCTAAAAGTTACCAATATATTGTTATTTTATCAATTATCGAAAGAATAATAAAAAAGTGGAAAATAATTGAATAATTGGAAAAAATTACCAATGAAATGTAATGATAAATAAGCTATTATAAATGTGCGGCGAATGCCGTATATATTGCCTGCTGCTCCCTTAGAATAATGAGATATGTTTAAGGGAGAGTGGAAAAATGAATGTACGTATAATCAGAAAGAAAAGACATGTATCATTAAGAAAAATATCAGAATATTTGGATTTACCTGTGCTAGTTTACGTATATTACGAAATCATGGGTATCGATCTAATGCACTTTGACACAATGATTAATTTATGTGACTTGCTTGGAATAGATTATCATAAGCTTTAATTAAAAACAGCAGGCAATATTTGGTGTAAATTTGGTGATAATTTAAAAAAACAATAGTAAAAAATAAACGAAATATACCTTTTTTAACCGTATAATAAGTAAAAAAGCGCTATAGAAAACTAATAACTTGAATCTGCGTGTCGGCACCAGGTAACAATGCAAACTGTAACATATCTGATTTCTTGGAATGTTACAGTTTTTTTATGTAGAATGAGTAAATGATCAGAACCTAATCATGAGGCATAGGTAAGAATAAGAAAAAAACGTCTTGCGACGTTGTTTATTTCAATGGCGGAGTAGGAGAGATTTGAACTCTCGCGCCAGTTTCCCGACCTATACCCTTAGCAGGGGCACCTCTTCAGCCTCTTGAGTACTACTCCAGTTCTGATTTGCATACATTTCGTTTGCCATAAAAGTATATCATAGTCATTTTTAAAAGTCTAGTCCTAAAATCAAAAAAATAGGCGCTCCTCCTACCTGTTTTCGGCCTTACAAAAAAACAGCCAAACCTGTAAATTTTGAACATTTTCATCACTATTTTACAGATTTCTCATGTTTGTGTCGTATACAAAGGTAGGAGGTGTTCGTATGTATAAAACCATTAAGCTGCGCATTCGTGCAGATCGAGAACGGAAACAAGTATTGCTTGCTTATGAAGATATTTATCACAGTGCTTTACGTAAATATGTATATCAGATGATTTTAGAAGGGAAACCTATACGCTATGATGTCAAACGTATCCATAAAGCGATTCCTAAAGAAAGTAAATGGCAGCTTTATCAGACAGCACGCAATCGCTATGCGTATTTCCTTAAGCATCACGATTGGGAATTTCATAAGTCCAGTATATGGAATCAGCGCAACTTTACTGTTTCGCAAGATACGCTTATCTTATCTTTTGGTAAAGGTTTTATTGTGGAACAGCTCGTAGTAGGGTTAGCATGTGAAAAGGTGGAGTGGGAGAAGGTTAAAGAAGGGATGATTTGTCGTATGGATATTGTTCATGATGAACAGTATTGGTTTGCCAATCTACTGCTACAATTACCGTGAATGGTTTCACTTTATCATCACTTCTTTGATTACCGTCGTAAGAATTATCTTTCATTAGCTATGGGAATACATAATAGAAAGACGTAGCAGCGATTCCTTATGAACGCATAACGCTTTTACGTTCATTCTGTTTCTGATGTACGCTTGTTTTTTAATGGCAAGCTCCTTCTTTATGTGTATGAAAGGGAATGTCTGCCATTATTTGACACGCATGCATTTACATGATAAATTAAATAAGTACCTTTTCATAAGGAGGCAGGCTATGAAAGAAGAAAAAAAGCTTACATCAACATCAGATGTGGATAAGATGAAGGAAAGTGATGAACTGATTCCGGAAGAGAATCTGGAACAGATGATGGAAGAGTTGAAAGAAGAATTAAAGGAAGATCCAGAACCACAACAAGATGGTTCCCTGGAGGATCTTTCATCAGATACCATGGAAACCGTTATGAAGGAAATAGAAACAAAGCCTGAAACGTTAGTAAAATATCGCATTTTCTTTGTTTCTGATATGGATGAAGAAGCGCGTTATTTGCATGAGATGTCTATGAGTGGGTATCACTTTAAAGAAAAAAAGGGCATTCGCTATACCTTCGAACTGGGTGAAGTAAAAAACTACTATTACCATTTAGGCTATTATGAGCATGGTCTGCGTGATGGAGATCGTTATGTGGAGAACTTTAAAGAGGCCGGATGGGAAAGCATTTATCATGAAAAGAGTGAATTTGATGGAATGTTGCATTATTTCCGCACCCTAGAGGAACCCGGTGCGCCTGAACCGGAAATCTATAGTGATCGTAAATCACGTAATGCTTTGTATAAACGACTGTTATCCAGCTGGCGCAATTTGATTACGATGATTGTTATTCTTATGGTTTTCATGTTAGGTATTTTGTTTTTCTTACTAACACATCCAACGATATATCAGGGTATTTTTATGACTATTTTCACAATTGTCGCTATTCTATTGATTGGAACCTTTATCCTTTATTTAACGATTTATATGAAAGTAAAGAAGAAGTTATTAGAGTTTAAATATCAATCATAATATCTTCTGGGTATAGCAAAGATATCAATAAAAATGAAACGTTATCCGACGTTTCTTTTTTTAAGGAAGAGTGCTATACTTTTGTACAAGAGGTACTTATGAAAACAATTTTATGCTTTCTTTTTAGCTTAGGTATATTTTTGCAGGTGGCAATGCTGGTGAATGCCGGGGTGCTGTTTTTATTGTATTTTATACTTCGGCTTTTTCACGTAAGTAAAACACAGATTCTTTCATGGTATAACCGATATCCGAAAACAGCCTTATTTATCACTTCGCTTGTGGCAGAGAGTAGTACACTTATCATATTATTGCCGATTTGCAGAGAATGGTTTGGTTTTATAGGGTATAAGCTTGAGGATGAAACGTTATTGCTATTTGCGTTATTAGAAATCCTGCCATCTTTCTATAAATTTCATAAGGTGAAAGCATTTATCGATTGAGCTTATCTTACCTTCATAGCAGGCAGTTATAATGCAAAAGATGAATCATATGGTATCACTTTTGGGTATATGTTTATGAAAGAGCAAAAAAAAACATCGTATGATGTTTTTTAGCTGCCAATTAAGAAGTCAAGAATATTCCATCCGGCATCTGTTTCGCTCTTGTATAATTCTGTAAAACCGCAACGCGTGCAGGATATGGTTACGAATTTTTTATTCTGAACATCAAATAATTTCGCAAAATTGCCGCCGGTTGCCTGAAACTGGTCGCTTTCATAAGATGTATTCCCACATTTAGGGCAGACAAATTGTTTCTTTTCCATTATAAGAACCTCCTTGAATATAAATATTATAGCATTTATCAATAAGATGGCAAAGATGAAATCATTAAGAAAAAGTAAGGAGTTTTGATTATCAAAAGAATGGCATATAAAAGGAACGATATCTTTTTGATAATCGTTCTTTAGTTTTTTTATAACAATTTGGCAAAGAAATTGGTGATCTTATCGAAGAAGTTATCTTTACTTTCTTCTTTTGTGGCTTTCTTTTCTGTTTCTACTTTCTTCTCATGTTTTAGTTCTTCTGTCTTATAAATGAATTTTACTTTTGCTGTACTCTTTGTAGGGGCACCTGCAAAGGTATGCTCATTTTCAGCTTCTTTGACGATTTCATTTTTAATAGATAGCAGCTGATTCAGATCACTCATAGATACATTGACTTCATGTTTCATTTTATCAATGCCATCCATTTTAAAGGTTTGCATACCTTTGTTTAATTCACCTGTTTTTTCGGCTAATGTGGTTGTAGCAGCGTGCAGCTGTTTTGCCCCTTTGCTAAGAGCTGTTGAACCATTTTGCAGCTTAGTAACGCCGGCATTGGCTGTTGTTAAGCCATTTACTAAGGTTTTTGATCCATTATATAATTGCGAAGCACCGCTGCTGGCAGATACCATGTTTGTATTTAAAGTCTTAATTCCGGTTTTTAATTCACCTAAATTGGCAGTTGCTGTTTTTAATTGACTGGTGCCGGCAGCTAGGGTAGCTGCACCTTCTGCAGCATCTTTCATACTATCCTGCAGCGTACCTAAATCAGTCAGCGTTGTTTTTACTAAAGAAACTGCACCGTTTAATTGAGTGGCGGCGGCATTTAATTCCGGTGCTTTTTCAGACAGCTTTGCACTTCCTAACGCAGCCGCTGCACTCAGATTACTGACATTGTGACCAGCACCATCAGCATCGCCATATAAAGCATTTTGAACACCGGAAGCATAACCTTCGGCATAAGTTGTATCTGTACAAATAGCTTTGAGTGCGTTGATTTGTTCCTGGGTCATATTTGACTTGGTTGGATCAGCGTTTTGAGCATAGAGGGTACAAGCCGTTGTCTTGGCAGCTGTTGTTTTAGCGGTTGCTTGTGCACTGGCTGCTTTCAGAGTGTCGCCATTCACAATGGTATTAATGCCTTGTATTGCCGTGTTAAGTTTCAAAGCACTATTCGCTAGTTCCGTCAATTGTGTAGGATAGGCGGCTAAATCATCTACTAATGTCTGCATCTTTTTTAAATCTACTGCCTGAATCTTGGTGTTGCCTTCACGCAAACCGGTGGATAATGTCTGCATGCCATCATTCAACTCAGATATACTGGTGACTAAGGTTGGCAGATCTTTTGTGGCAGTGGTCAGTTTTTTGGTGCCATCTTTGGCAAGAGAAAGGCCATTGCTTAAATTTTTCAAGTTGGCAGATAATTCTTTAGAACCTTTGGTTAATTTTGTAGTACCACTCTTTAAGTCATTTACACCAGTGCTTAAAGCCGGAATACTATTTACCATTTCTTTAACCTTGCTGTTTAAGGTGGCTGTGCCTTCAGCAAGCTGACTGGTTCCATTTGCTAACTTAACACTTGCCTCACTCAACTGATCAATGCCATCCAGTAATTCATCAAGTGAATTAATATCTTTCAATTTATCAAGAGGAACTTCCGGTGTTAAGGCAATCATGATAGGCCCCATCTCAAAGTCCTTTGTTTCACACTTGATGACGTATTCATCTTGGATTTTTAAGCCTTTGGTATCGTTAATACCACTACTTTTTAAGGTGTCTTCCAATCCTGGCAAAGCAACGATACCAACCATTTGATTATTGCCTTCATTCAAAATTTTTCCATTTTCACAAGTGACGTTGGAAAAGTGATCTGTGGACAGATCAATGACGCCGGCACCGATATATAAAGGATGAATATTGGTTGTTTTGCCATTGATATTCACCTGACGTGTCTGTGTGTTTTTCATGGTTATATGAATTTCCAATGGACCGCTTTTTCCAATGAGATCTTTACCATCTATTGCTTGACCATTTAGTTTATAGGTGACATTTACCTTTACTGGCAATTGTTTCGTTGTTTTTCCTTCATAATACACATCATTGCCATCAACATTCCATGTATAGGTATTTCCTTTCACAGAGGGCTGATCATCACTTTTTACATTCTTGACATCTTTAAGATCAAGTGATTCTTTAATGTTTTTAATACCATGATCATTATGCAGCCAGCTGCTTACGATTTCTTCATCAACACTTCCATCTGGATGCAACATCGCATAGACCGTTTCATCCTTTGTTGTTTGTGTATCATCGCCATCTTTGGCATACAGTGTTGTCATACAAGTATTTGCCATCATCAGACTCAATGCGGCACAAGTAACTGTTTTTACATTTTTTTTCATGTTCCTCAACCTCTTTCTTTCCTTATTTATTTCAAATTGGCTTTTGGCCAACCTTTTGTTGTTTTTTCAATCGCTTTATGGAAGATAATCAACAAGGCAGGCAATACCAGAAGAATTACCAGCATAGAGATAACAGCGCCTCGTGAAATCAGCGTACACAAGCTCTTGATCAGATCCATCTTCGCGATGAAGGATACACCGATACAGGCTGCGAAGAAGGATAAACCGGATGTGATAATACTTGGGGCCGATTTGGCTGCGGCTTCACGCGCTGCTTCAATGACCGGTTTGCCATTACTTAATTCTTCTTTATAACGCGTTGTCATCAAAATTGCATAATCAACCGTAGCACCTAATTGAATCGTTCCGATAACGATGCTGGCAATGAATGGCAACACACTACCGGTAAAGTATGGAATACCCATATTGATACAGATAGCAAATTCAATCGACGCAACGAGGATTACTGGCAATGCTAAAGATTTAAAGGTAATTACAATAATTAAGAAAATAGCTAATACGGATAGGATATTAACCATCTTAAAGTCAATATCCGTTGTTGTGATCAAGTCTCGCGTTAAGCTTCCTTCACCAGCAATCACGGCATGTTTATCATATTTGTGCATGATGTTGTCAATCTTATCTAACTGTTCGTTTTCTTCATCCGTAGCCGCACGATACGTTGAGTTGACCAAGATCATTTTTTTACCGCCATTATTTAAAATGGTTTTAACGGCTTCCGGCTCTAATTGTGTCGGAATTCTTCCGCCAATCAGACTCTCATAGGAAACGACACTGTAAACACCGTTTAGTTTTTCCACTTCATCACAGATTTCTTTAATCTGATAGTTTTCTAAATTTTCATCCACCAGTAAGAAATGGGTGGTTGTCATATGGAACTGATCCTTTAATTTATTTGTCCCAATGATGCTGGCAAAATCCTGTGGCATGTTGGCACTCAAATCATAATAGACTTTGGTATGATTTTGTGCATACCCCATCGGAATGAACAAGACTAAGAAAATTACCAGAATGCCTTTATAATGCTTTGTTAAGAAAGCAGGCAATTTCTTAGGTTCCTTCAAGATGATTGGATGTTTCCATTTTTCAATATACTTATCAAAACGCATTAACAGCGATGGCAGGATGATGATCGTGGATAAGACACCAAAGATAACACCTTTTGCCATGACAATACCAATATCTTTTCCTAAGGTCAGTTGCATGGCACATAATGCTAAGAAACCGGCAATGGTTGTAACTGAAGATGAGGTGATAGAAGTAAAGGTTGCCTGAATCGCATTTGACATTGCTTCATCACGATTGCTTGTTTTATTCTTTTCTTCCTGATAACGATGCAACAGGAAGATAGAGTAGTCCATGGTAACACCTAACTGTAAGACAAGCGCTAAGGCTTTTGTGATATAAGAAACTTCGCCGAGGAATACATTAGTACCAAAGTTATAAGCAACTGGGAAAGCAATTCCCAAGACGAAGATAAAGGGGGCAATGGATGACTCCAATCCCATAAATAAGACAATGACACACAAGATGATGGCCGTGACTCCATACAATGGTGTTTCTTTTTCACTTAAATCCTTAATATCTTCGGATACGGCAGAGAAACCACCCAAATAGCACTGCTTTTCACTATAACCTTTGATCTTATGAATGGCATCCATCGTTCTTTGCGATGCGCCATCTTCCTCAAAGGTGATAACCATCAGAGTTCCTTTATCCGAATATAACATGTCTTTGACATCTTTTGGCAAGACCTCCTTCGGGATACTGATATCTAAGATATCGCCTCGCCATAAGACATCCTTTACACCATCAATGCTTTGAATCTCTTTCTTTAATTCCGCAACGTTTTTATCCGGCATATTTTCTACTACCAGCATACCGGTGCTGGCAAGGTTGAAATCATCTGATAATGATTTTTGTCCTTTCATGGATTCTACATCCTTTGGCAGATAACTCAATAAGTCATAATTGACTTTGGTACGTGCATAACCGATCGCACTTGGAATCAGCAGCAGTACCGCAATTAACAGAATCAGATTTCTTTTTCTAACAATGAAATCAGATAACTTCTTCATACCTCCACGCTCCTATCTTTCTTTTAAGATCGTTTGATCATTTTGCGAATCGTCGTATATAGCATCGGTTTTAAATTGTCGATGCTATCCGGCTGTTTTAATACAATAGAGGAATAACATACGGTTGAAACAAGCTCTAGAATCATAAAAATCAGTTGATAGGCTTCCTGTTCTTGATAACCTAAACTGATTAAATAGCTGAGAAAATCCTCCAGATGATTCACGACCTCATATTCATCATCGCCAAGCTTACCGCCGATGACGCTCCAAGATAGATTTTTCTGGATCATCTTAATGCTGCTGGGATTGGCTTTGAAAAATTCAATGACATAATCTACAAGAAAGATCAATTCTTCGATCTTATCATCAATCTGTTCCTCTTTGGCTTTCATTAATGCTTCATCAATGATGGAAGAGCTTTTCTTCACGATTAGATGATTGATAAGTTGTACCTTATCATGAAAGTAAAGATAGAAAGTGCCCTTTGCTACATGAGCATCCTGGACAATTTGATCGATGGATATGCGGTTAAAATCCTCTTTCGCAAATAGGCGCAAGGCAGCTTCTTCAATCCTGCGGCGTTTCTCATTCTTATTCATCAGAACCTTGTTTCGCATATAGTTACACCTCTTTTCCTGAATGACTTTAAGTCATTTTTTTATGACCGTGAAAAGGATATGGCAAAAATGACGAACAGTCAATATTTTATATGCAGTAGAAAAAGAAGTTCTTTAGACAGTTCTTTTTATTTGTCTAAATACTATGCGTGAAAGGGGTTTCTGGTTATAAAAGGTGAAAACGATACTAGCGTAAATAAGAAATATATTAGTTCTTAAAAAAATGAAATACGTTATGGCGATGAAAGGAGAATAGATGGTTGTGCGTGAATATATACAATAAGTTATTATGATGGTTGTTAAAGAAAGCATATTGGTAGATGAAGGTATTTGCTGATATAGATTTGAAAATTGTATCGACATTGGTGATTTCGGTTAGCTTTTCGGTAATAAAAGTTATTTGAAAATTACGCAGCACGTGATTTGTTTGTTATGATGGTACATAAAGAATAAGACATTATACGGTAAGCTTTATTCTTGAAGGAGGGAATATCATGGAGGATATCATCGTCACAAAAGATTTAACAAAGGAATACAGAGGATATAAAGCAAATCATGCGATATCGATGTGTGTAAAAAAAGGGAGTATTTATGGGTTGATTGGGCGAAACGGCGCCGGTAAGACAACATTCATGCGAATGCTGTTGGGGTTAAGTAAACCAACCAAGGGAGAAATTCAGCTATTTGGTAAAAAGGGTAAAGAAATGAATCAGGAACGAAGCCGTATCGGTTCCATCATAGAAACACCTGCTTTTATAACCAGACTTTCTGCATATGATAATTTAATGTTGCGTGCTGATTTGTTAGGGTTAAAGGATAAAAAGAAAGCCATCCTGAGGCGTTAAAAAAGGTTGGCTTATATGAAAAACGCGGACAGAAAGTGAAAGGTTTTTCGCTAGGAATGCGGCAGAGTTTAGGTATTGCTTGCGCTATCTTAGGAGAACCGGAATTATTAATTTTAGATGAGCCCATCAATGGCTTAGATCCGATTGCGATTGCGAATGTGCGTAAGATTTTATTGGATCTGAATAAAAAAGGTACGACCATTATTATTTCCAGTCATATCTTGGGGGAAATGGAAAAGGTCGCCACATGTTATGGGTTTATCGTGGAAGGTAAGTTAGTAAAAGAAATCAGTGAAGAAGAAGTCAAAAACAACAAAGTAGATTTAGAAAAATTCTTCATTAAAATTGCCGGAGGTGAGTTAGATGCATAAGGTAGTAAAGGCGGAGTTATTTAAGCTAAAACGTAATAAAGCATATTGGTTTATCTTATTGTTATCCTTTGGTATTTATCTGGCTTTAGGTCTTATGACGGATGAGAAAATCAGCTTTCAAGATGCGATTGCTTCCTCAGCAAGCATTGTACCTTTGTTTAGTGCGCTTGTTGCCATCAGTGTAGCCCAGGCCGATTATAACGATGGAACAATGAAAAATGTCGTTAGTACTGGAATCAGTCGAACCAGCATTTATATAGGGAAATTATTGGCTGCCTATATTGGCTGTATGGGAATCTTTTTGATTGAAGCCATCATGTCGGTAGGCTTCAGTGTGTATGGCGGAGCAACGGTAACAATGGATGCTTTCTTTATCATTAAAGCTGTGTTGTTACAGGCCGTAGTCGTATTGAACTATACAGTTATCTTCTTTTTATTGGGAAGTATTATACATAGCGCCGCGTTAGCTGTATCTTTATCCTTTGCATATTATTTGTTTGGAGCTTTTGCCTTTGGTTATGTTGGAAGCTTTTTACATATCAGTGGACTTGCCGATTATGAATTAGGCAGCGTTGCTACGGCAATCGAACAAGTAAATGTTAATACAGTGACAATGTTGCATTTAGGAATCGTAACGATTATTATACTTTTCTTCGCATATATCGGAGCTTTCTGTTTCAATCGACAAGAAATCAAGTAACTGTTTTTCACCAAGATACTTTAAAAAGGAAAATCCCTTTTGTGATGTTTGACTTCACAGAAGGGATTTTGTTTTATAAGAGGAAACCTTACGATAGTGATCCTGTCGAGCATAGTTAGCATATATCATGAAACTAGCACATATCATGAAATTGGTGGGTGTTTATGAATGGATGAAAAAGAGTATTTGTATTTACAGCTTTACAGCATATGCATCTTATAGCTGTTGATGGCGAAATATCACCATGGCACTAGATAAAGAAATGCCAATCAAAAGTAGGGCAAGAAGAATAGGCACTAGATAATCGGCTGGAAGACTTTGTCCTTGTAGTAAAGAGATAGAATTTGTTATAAGAATAGCAGGCTGTATTTCCTGTAACGGAGGAAATAAAGACATGCCCATACAAATAAGGAAGAACCCTCCTGTACATAATAAAGAGCCGATGCTTGTTTTCGTAAGTACACCACCTAATAATAACAATGCCAACAGCAAGCAACCAAACAACCATATACAAAAGATGCCTAACAATAAGTGTGGCACATTTGTCAAAGGCCAAAACATGAAGTTATACAGATATGTGACAAGAAAGCTAATGCCATAACAACATGTCCATACTAGTAAAGCACTGCTGTACTTCGCTAATAGAATGGTGGTTCTGGATAAACCTTTTGTTAATAGATGAATCAATGTTCCTTTTTGCAATTCATTAGAAATCATGGTGCTAAAAACAATTAATAGGATGATGATACCAATTTGCGAAATGTTTTTATAAAACTGCGCCCATGAATCCATCACCTCAGGTTGTGGTAATTGTATTTGGATGCCATCTGGTAAAAGACTTGCCGCTACTTCAGGAAGATACCGCGCACTGATAGGGTTCAGAAATCCTAAAGCCAGAAACACCATCATAAGTACAAAGAGCTTGTAGCTGCGTAGATAGTCGTAAAATTCTTTCTTTAAAAAAGCTAGATAGGCATTCATTTTACCACCTCCATATATAGGGATTCCAAGGTAGGTTCAACGATTTCCATACGGCGCAAGGAAAGTTTTTGCTGCAATAATTCCTGATGAAGCTTGCTTTGCAGCTGTGACATATTATCATGTGTGATCTGCAATTCTGTATCCGTACAAATTTTGGTGCTAAACTGTGTTTTGGAAAGAAAATGCTGCATGGATTCAGGATTCATGAATTCTAGTTGCATCCTATTACTGGCCTTTTCCTTGATGGATTGCATACTGCCATGTCGTTGGATAATGCCATCATGAAGAATAGCGTAGGAATCACAGACACGCTCTACATCGCTTAAGATATGAGTGGAAAAAATAATGGTTGTATGATCCTTAATTTGTGTTAGTATGGATAGGATATCCTTACGTCCGATGGGATCTAAGGCAGACGTCGGTTCATCCGCAATAAGCAAATCCGGTTCATTCAACAGAGCTTGTGCAATGCCAAGACGTTGTTTCATACCGCGAGAAAATGTTGCGATACGCTTCTTGCGACTTTGCCATAAACCAGTCAATGTTAAGAGCTCTTCACTTTTTCTTTTACAATCTGCGGAAGGCATATGTGTGATTGATGCACAGAGCTGTAAATACTCATAAGGGGTTAAATAATCATAAAAGGCAGGAACATCACTCAGATAACCGATATGGCGGTTGGCTTTTGTATCACCAAAGCTTACCGTTTCTTGGCAAACTTGAATCTCACCGGCATCCCTTGGCAACAAACCTAATATAAGTTTCATAGTAGTTGTTTTACCGGCCCCATTTTGTCCGATAAAACCTAAAATACTATGTGCAGGGACGCAGAAGTCCACCCCTTTTAAGACGTCATGAGAGCCGAAGGTTTTTCTTACTTGATGAAGTTCCAATACATTCATCATTCTTCACCTCTTCCGAATACGAAATAGATAATTGGCCCGAAAAATTGTAGTAATAAGACAACGAAAATCCAGATATATCGATTACCAAAACGATAATGAGGGTGACGTAGAACATGAAATAATGCACTAAAGGCTAAGATCAATTCAATGATGATTAAAGGTAAAAGCAGTGGTAAATGATCAATTAAGGTCTGCATGTGGTTTCCTCCTTTTTCTGCAGTAAAATGCGGATACAATGTTGAAAACGGGGATCGTTTTTCATAGGTTGAAATTCTGGTAACTCGTTGATAATCTGCAATAGCGATTCAATGACAATCGTGCGATTGCGTGGCGGCTGCGTATCTAAGGCAATCTCTTTCAGCCAACTGTTTAATTCGGTGAAATAATCGTCTTGATTCTGTAATTTATCCATATTCGTTGTAGCAAGGATATCAGCCGAATGTGTCAATTCCTTAAAAGCTTCTTCGTAAAGGTGATGATGAGCATATACCTGTGCGATGGCAAGAAGGGATTGAAAGGCTGTATATGGATGGATATGCGATATCTGATACAGTTCCAAAAGACTTTTTACTTTCGCAATGGTTTTTTCGCATGCTGTTAAATCATCTATTCTCAGCATCATAAAAGAGATGGAATCTTGAATTAGAAACAACAAATGCTGGTAGGCAGATGTCTGCAAAATACGATACGCTTGTTCCATATTTCCCAATTTCTGATGACAAGCGGCAGTAAGTTCACTGTCTTGCGCAATCGGACGTGGGATTTCTCCTAACAGCTGTAAGGCATCCATGGGTTTATCGCTGGCAATGTATGCCATAATTTCCAAGGTGAGAGTTTCTTTTGTCAAGGTCGGATCCTTACATTCTTTTTCTACATAGTGACAAAGTTTTAAAGCCTCATCTAAGATCTTTGCAGGATCTTTAAATAATGTGGCATGATTCAAATACAAAACAATCATCTTATATAAGAAAGGGAAACATGCGTGGTACGTATGCAACAATTCTTCACAATGCTTCAAAGCCTCATCACTGTCGTGGGCGATTTCATCAGATAATTGATGATAGAGTTCAACAATAGCTTCTTGTGTTAACTGTGGCTCATATCCCATGAGTTCATCCACAGTGACATTGAATAGAGTGGCAAGTTGAGGAAGAAAAATGATATCCGGATAGGATGTGTTGGTTTCCCATTTTGAAACAGAAGATTTACTGACGCCGATCCAGTTGGCTAATTGATCTTGTGTGATGTTGGCTTTTCTGCGTAAGGCAGCGATATTTTCTCCAAGTTTTAGTGGTTTCATAAATTCTAACCTTCTTTCTTGGTTTCATTATAAGTGGAAGATAGGTATAAAACAATGGATTGTGTCGCAACAATAAGAAGAAAAGTTGCTTAATAGGAAACTTAGCGAAATGATTGATCGTTGTGATGCAGGTGGAATACGTAAGATTATAGTACAGATAATAGTGCTATTTTTAAAATATATCTTGCATGATTAGTTGTTTTATGGTAATATATGAATCACCGATGGAGGTTTAGCTCAGTTGGGAGAGCGTCTGCCTTACAAGCAGAGGGTCGGGGGTTCAAGTCCCTCAACCTCCACCATAAATAAACAACCCACGGCACTGCTTGAATGGCAGCGCTTTTTTAATATCGAAACCTCCATCAGCAAATAGGGAACTAAAGATCGAATGAGAAAAATAATATGAGTTTGTACATAGCTCAGAATAAACAACCCACGGCACTGCTTGAATGGAGCGCTTTTTTAATATTGAAACCTCCAACAGCAAATAGGGAACTAAAGATCGAATGAGAAAAATAACATAAGTTTGTACATAAGCTTAGGATAAACAACCTATGGCAGTGCTTTTTTAAAACCAGCCAAATGGGAACAAATTATGATATCATAATACTAAAAGAAAGAGGTGTGTTATATGGCAAAGATACTTTATGATGCAAATTATGATAAAGAACTTGTCGCAAAACGCAATCAATGTCATGATCTGTGTCACCAATATAATCAGCTACTGCCTACAGCTGTGGAAGAACGTAAGAAAGTCTTACAAGCTATCATAGGGGAAATGGAAGATGACCTAATTATTGAACAACCATTTTATTGTGATTATGGGACCAATATCCGCTTAGGGAAACAAGTGTATTTGAATATGCATACCATCATGCTGGATGCTGCTGAAATACATGTAGAAGATCATGTGTTTGTGGGCCCAAACTGTGCTTTCTATACAGCGGGTCATCCTTTCTCTATAGAAGATCGTCGAGCAGGTTTAGAGTATGCTTTGCCTATACATGTTGAAGAAGATGTTTGGATTGGTGGCAATACGGTAGTAATGGCAGGAGTCACGATAGGAAAAGGTAGTGTGATTGGGGCAGGCAGCGTAGTCACAAAAGATATTCCACCATATGTATTAGCCGCTGGAAATCCATGTCGCATCATTCGTTCTATAAAAGAAGAAGCAAAAATAAAAAGCGATTGCCAATAACTTGTGACAATCGCTTTTTTTACGCTTAACTGAAAGCTACTATACGCTACAGCCTTCTGATTTGCTTATGAAATATTAGAGAAATACTCTCTTTATCCCACTTATTGTTTGTCTAATTGTTCTTGAAGATACGCAGCGGTTGCTTCATCCGCAAATTTCAGCAGATGAAGATAATTGTTCTTGGTGATGTATTCAGTTATTCCCACATTCTCATAAGTCTTTTTCAATAATAAGGAATACAAAGGCTGGTCATCGGCTTCATGCAGATGAGCGCTGATTTCCATAAAGTAGAAATCCTGATATTCCAAGGAGATGAAATCAAAGATTTCTTCTAGATTATTACATGCAAACAGCTGTTCCTTTAGTTCTGGAGTCTTATATGTTTCCCAATCCTCTTTGTTGGTAAATGTTATATTTTGAAAAGGGAAGACATAGGTTGTATGATCATCTTTTTTCGTTTTTATATCCCCATAGCTTAGGGTATATCTCCATAAGAATTCTTTGTGGTTTTGCAGATCTAACATAGCCATTCCTTCTTTCTTTCTCATACACTTCCTTTATTATAAAGAAATTCATGATACTATACAAGTGAGTTCTTTATGAGGGATAGAAAATGAAATGATGTATATTGGATAGATAAGAATATTTTATCTTATGAAAATATTTCCTTATTTGTCCTTTTTCTTGATGTATGCTAAGATATCGAGGTATGACACTATGGAGGTAAAGTAAGTGAAAGATGCGTTAAGAGAGGAATTGCGTGAAGAGATACGATTGTTTCATGAACAGACACAGCAATTTATAAATAAGCAAATCAGCGTGAAGGATTTTAAAGGATTCAGCGGTGGTTTTGGCAGTTATGCACAGCGTGGTGCACAGACGTTTATGTTACGTCTGCGTATGAACCAAGGGGTAGTAACGAAGGATAAATTAAAGTTTTTATGTGATACCAGTGAACAGCACGGTGTTACCAAACTGCATTTTACAACTTGTCAGACGATTCAGATGCATGATTTAAGTGGAACTGAGATTCCCTATATCATGTCAGATGCTTTGGATCATGATATTGTATGTCGTGGCGGCGGTGGTGATTTTCCACGTAATGTTATGTGTTCACCACTTAGTGGTGTAGATCCGGATGAGTATTTTGATGTACGCCCTTATGCGGAATGTGTTGGGGATTATTTATTAAGCATTGTTAATAAGTTTACCTTGCCAAGAAAGCTAAAGGTAGCTTTCAGTAGTTCGGATAAGAATGAAACCCATGCCAATTTCCGTGATTTAGGATTTTGTGCAAATGCCGACCATACTTTTGATGTGTATTGTGCCGGAGGCTTGGGAAATAATCCTCGCATGGGTGTGAAGGTTGGTCATCATGTACAGCCGGATACGATTCTGTTTTATGTATCTGCCATGGTGTTGATGTTTATGGAACATGGCGATTATGTAAACCGTGCGAAAGCAAGAACACGATATTTACAGGATACACTTGGGGTAGATGGATTGGTTCAGGATTATCAGGATAAGGTAGAAAAGGCGTTGCGCGGGGAAAATTTGATGGTACATATTGAAGAACCTGTGCTAAAGAAAACAGGGGATAAAACACTGTCTGATCGTCGTGTGATTGCCCAGAAACAACAGGGGTTATATGCTGTGTATTATCATCCACTTGGCGGCTGTCTGGCACCTCAGAAATTACGTCAGATCTATGAAACTATCAAGGACATGGAAGATGTAGAATTGCGTATCACCCCACAACAAGGAGTTTATATCATCAATTGTACAGCTGATGAGGCGAAAGCGGTGCTGGCTATCACAGAGGATGGAGCACGCAATCGTTTTGAGGAAAGTGTTTCTTGCATTGGCGCATCCATATGTCAGGTAGGCTTGCGTGATTCTCAAGGTACTTTACGTGAAGCTATCATGTACTTTAGAGAAAAGGACTATCCTGCAGATGTCTTACCGCGTATCTTTATCTCCGGTTGTACCAGTTCTTGTGGAACCAATCAAATCGGAGCTATTGGTTTTCAGGGTACAGTCAAGGTGATTGATAAAAAGCCATATCCGGCTTTTCAAGTAAGTTTGTATGGGAATGATCATGCCAAAGATACCCGGTTTGGGGATATAGTAGGTGCTGTATTGGCAGATGATCTTTGTTTGTTTTTACAGGCGATTGCCGATCATGTCAGTGCGCATGGTGAATCTTATGAGGCATGGATTGCCCATAACGCTGATGAAATGGAAGCCATTTTAAAGAAGTATATCAAATAGATTAAAACAAAGAATATATAAAATAGGGTAAAAGTGTTTTTTGAATTAAGAAATGGTATCAAGTATTTTAACTTCATGCATATAAAAAGATGATGTAGATCCTACTCCCTAAACGGGGAAGACAGGAAACACCATCTTTTTTATTCTAGCAATCGTTTAGATTTCTTAACGAAGTAAGGGCAGACTTCCACTTAAACGGTTAATGCTTTTCTTAGGGCCTAACAAAGCAATTCCATAATATTCGATGGTTTCTTGTGTAGCCTTTTTCATCTTTTGAATATAGTCGTCATAGTCTAAACAACTTTGGGCAATGTTGGTAAAGTCAACGAAATAAACATCTTCCATCGTTTGGACCTTTTGGTAGATCGAAGCTAAAGTTTCCTGGTTGGCTTTAAGAATGGGCAGTGGGTACTGCACAATGCCGGGATGTTTTCCCTCAGTGCTATCATAAACATCCTCACGCGCTAATGTCGGCGCATGTTTACCTAAGGATACGCCAAGAATAGCCGCTGTATTGGCCATGATGCCAAGGGGCAAATCTTCCCATAAGATACATACACTTTTAATTTCCATAATGTTTTTTTGTATACGATCTATCTTGTAAAGCTATCGTATACTTACTCCTTCCTTTTATTACTTTTATATAATGTATTTCATAAGATTAGCAGATGTCTTTTGGGACACTTGTTTTTGCTTGTTTATGAATAGGTAATGCAGTGCTTTCTTTCTTTTGCAAATCTTGTGATAAAAATAAGCCGCATATAGTAAAGATGATTCCTATCAGTTTTTTCATACTGATGGATTCTTGTAAGATAAGAAAAGATGTTAATGCGGTAATGACAGGTACTAAGTAAATATAGACACTTGTCTGTATAGAACCTAAAATAGATACTGCCTTGTTCCAGGTCACAAAGCATAATGCCGAGGCACCAAAGCCTAAAAATAGTAAATTGCCGATTACAGGCCAACCACCATGCCAGATTTGTGAAACGTGAAAGGTATCTTGCGTTAGAATGATTGGTATCATGAAGAGTAAACCATAAAAGAAGGTTCTGCGTGTTATGCCAATGGTTGTCATATGAAAAGTAGAAAGTTTGCGACAGAGCAGAGAATAGATGGACCAAACAAGAGCTGCTAGCAAAGCCAATACATCGCCATAAGGATGAAAGGATACATCGGCATTATCCGGTATGCTGATAAGTAAGATACCAAGCATTGCCAAAGCAAATCCTATATAAAAGAAGCGCCCTTTGGAGGATTCCTTCATGATCTTTGAGCTTAAGAAAGCAGTAAAAAAAGGAGCAATCGAGATAATGACGCCGACATTGGTCGTTTGTGTATACAGCAAAGCGATATTTTCTAACAGATAATATAAGGTAATTCCGCAAAGCCCGGCACCTGCAAACCATCGTTCCAGTTTTTTATCTTCTAGTGTACAACGATGCGGATACATGATCCATAGCGTGAGATAGCCAATCACAAAGCGGGTAAATAAAATCTGTAAAGGGGTCATGTCGGTTAATAAAATTTTAGTTGAGATAAAGGTAGTGCCCCATATGAAAATGGTGAGAAAGGCACATAGATGTCCTTGTTTTCGATTATTCGTCATGCATAGCTCCTTTCAGGAAGATACGCTGGTATTGTTTTGGTGTCAGTCCGATAAACATTTTAAAAAAATTGGTAAAATGACTCTGATCACTAAAACCGGCTGTCATTGCGGCATCTTTTAAAGAGAGTCCTTTTTCTAACATCTTTTTTGCCTGATGAATACGAACAGTTTGTAAATAGCGATAACAGGATACTCCGGTTTGTCGAGTAAAGGCATTTAATAAATAAGATTTACTGAAATGCGATAGTTCGCTTAGCGTTTGCAGTGTAATGTTTTCTGCATAATGTTCTTCCATATATGCGCATAATTTTTGTATTGGTTCCTCTAGCGGTGCATCTTCTTTTTCTATTTCCATATAGTTTTCCATGAGTGGCTGCATCAAAAAGTATAATGCTTCTTCTTTCTCTAGAGTACAAGCCTGTTCCATGATTGCCTGATAAAGTGAGGATAACTGCTGGGTATATTCACAGTTTTTAATAAGCGGTGTCGTGAAATGAGGAAGCTGCTTTGTTTGAAAGAGCTCTTCCATGATCGTTTGCATGACCTCGGGCTGAATATTAACAGCTCGATAATCCAAAATGGAATCATCAAGTGGAGCGCAATGATGATTATCTAATGGATTGAATAAGATCATATCGCCTTTTTCACATACATATTCTTTATGACGGCACCACATCTGACGCTTGCCGCCTTCAATAAAGCCAATGACATAATACGGATGAAAATGGTTTGGAAACTTTTGCACAATGCCATGCAGCTGATAAGCTTCAATTTGCAAATCATTATCAAACCATACTTCACGGTGTTCCTTTTCCATAGAATACTTCCTTTCCAATGTCCTTATTTTATCATGAAGCGATAAGTATTTCTTGTAGGATATCACATAAATGCCATTTTGGCATAAAGAAAAGAGCCATTCCATAAAACGGCTCTTTTCAATGTTAAACATTACTTTTGAAACTGTGGTAAATAAGCTTTATGTGCTTCTAACAATTCATCGATGACCACATTGGCCAGTTCATCACTTGGACATAGAGGGTTCATATTTAATGCGGTCACTGCCAAATCACGGTTCCCTGTGACAGCAGCTTCAACGACCATGCGTTCAAACGACTTCATCATTTGTACATAACCATTAATGGTACATTTTAATTCACCGGTTGCGATAGGTTTAGGACCATCCGCGGTTATCCGACAGGCTACTTCAACAGCACTGTCATGAGGCAGATTGCTTATCGCTCCGTTGTTTCTTACATCTACGTACTGAATATCACCGGTATCATTATAAATAGACTGAATTAAGTTGCATGCGGCATCAGAATATCTAGCACCGCCACGTTGTTCCAGCTGTTTCGGTTTGACATCTAGTTCTTGATGGCTGTACAGGGCAAAGAGTTCTTTTTCAACCTGTGATACAACTTCGCCACGCACCGTACCTTCTTTCCATTGTTCCAGCTCTTCGTCCAGCTGTTCCTTTGTAAAGAAATAGTAATTATGATAGGGACATGGTATGGCATGTAAACCGCGTATAAAGGAAGGAGAATATGGCAAAGAGATAAAGTTTTTCATTGCAAGCGTATCTTCAGCAGTCACATTTGCATACTTTTCCACGATAGTATCCATGACAGAACTGCCATCGACAAAAACATCAGTCGCAAAGATAAAATGATTTACACCTTGTAACTCTAAGGTTACACGGTTTTCTTCAACACCGAGAATCTTGGCAATGCCAGCAACCATATTCACAGGAACATTGCATAAGCCAATCACCTTTTTAAAATCAGTATAGCGCAGTATGGCTTCAGTGACCATACCGGCAGGATTGGTAAAGTTGATCATCCATGCATTTGGGCATAGTTTCTGCATATCTTTGACAATGTCAAGAATGACGGGAATCGTACGGAAAGCTTTAAACATACCGCCGGCACCATTGGTTTCTTGACCAATCATACCATGCGATAATGGGATTCGCTCATCCTCCACGCGTGCAGGAAGACGACCGATACGCATTTGTGTTGTTACAAAGTCAGCATCCTTTAAGGCTTCTTGACGATCATAACTGAGAATGACCTTCATAGGAAGATTGGCTTTTTTAACCATTCGCTGCGCAAGAGCACCGACGGTTTCCAGCTTTTCTCTGCCTTCTTCAATATCAACTAACCAAAGTTCGCGAACCGGTAGGGTATCATAACGTTTAATGAATCCCTCCACTAATTCTGGTGTATAACTGCTGCCGCCTCCAATTGTTACAATTTTAACAGTATCTTTCTTCATAAATGCCTCCTCATCGTTGTAAAGTGGACTATACCATTTGAATGAATTGACCGTATAAACCCAAGTGGTCTATACCATAATAACATACCTGTGTAAGCGTGTCCATACGAATGTGAGGTTTTTCTTAACTTTCTTTCTTATGATGTTATTGATTCAAATAAAATCCTTTCTTTATTGTATTTTATGCGCATATAGTCACAAATATGATAGCTCAAAACTTTTTTTAAAAAAAGAAAGAAAACGGTTGCATAAATTTTTAAACGTGTTATCATAAGTGTGTAAAGTGGTATATACCAAGTGGAAAGGAGGAATTCACATGATTAAAATTCTGCTTGTTTGTTCTGCCGGAATGTCAACCAGCTTGATGGTAAACAAAATGAAAGATGCTGCCGCACAAAGAGGTATCGAAGCTGAAATTTGGGCAGTAGGTGATGCAGAAGCAGCAAATAATATTGGCAACGCTGATATTATGATGTTGGGACCTCAGGTTAGATTCCTGGAGTCAAAAATGAAGGGTATTGCCGGAGAGAAACCGGTAACTGTTATCGACATGCAGGCGTATGCGATGATGAACGGTGCGAAAGTATTAGATCAAGCACTGAAACTGCTGGGGAAATAACACAATTACCAGCTTAAATTTAACTCAAACTCAAAACGCAAAAACTCAATTAGTGAAAGGAAAGAAAAATTATGAATGCTTTTATGGATTGGATGGAAAAGCACTTTATGCCAATTGCTGCTAAAATCGGCAGTCAAAGACATTTAGTTGCTGTCCGTGATGGATTCATTTCCATCATGCCGGTTACCATGGTAGGTAGTTTGGCAGTATTGCTAAACGTATTCCTGCGCGATTTACCAAATACATGGTGGGGTGAAGGCAATGAATTTGTTGCTAATGTGCAGCAAATCATCAATGTAAACGGAAACGTTTACTTTGGCTCTATTGTTATTTTAGGTTTGTGTTTCACATTCTCATTAGGATATCATCTGGCAAAATCTTATGATGTCAACCCAATCGCCGGTGGCGTTGTTGCATTTGCTGCCGTTGTTACTTGTATGGGACAAAGTGCTATCTTTGATTATGAATTACCAGGTGTTGCAACTTCTGCACTGGATGCTTTAAAGGGTGCCGGTTTAGATGTTGCCTTAAATGATGCCGGAAAAGCCGTTGTTTTACATGGTGCCAGCGGTTGGGGCTATTTAGGTTCCAGTTATACAGGTGCTAGTGGATTGTTTACTTGTCTGATTGTTGGTATCTTATCTAGCATGATCTATATTAAATTAATGATTAAGAAAATTACGATCAAGCTTCCTGATTCTGTACCTCCAGCAGTAAGTAACGCATTTGCTGCTATCATTCCTGGTGTCATTGCTATTTACGTATTTGGTATCGTAACACAAATTTGTGTTGCTTGCACTGGCTCTTATCCAAACGACTTGATCGTTGAATATATTCAGAAACCTTTGCTTGGCTTATCGCAGGGATTCTTCAGTGTTATCCTGATTGTCTTCTTGGTACAGCTGTTCTGGTTCTTTGGTTTGCATGGTTCCAATGTTATGGCACCAGTTATCGAGGGTGTGTATACACCTGCGTTGCTGGAAAACTTGGATTTCTTCAATAAACATCATACAACTGTCGGTATGCCTTACGATTGGACACGTGGCTCCTTTGATGCTTATGCACAAATGGGTGGTTCCGGGGTAACCCTAGGTTTACTGATTGCCATCCTGATTTTCTCTAAACGAGATGATTCTAAGGCCGTTGCAAAATTAGCAGCTCCTATGGGTATCTTCAATATCAATGAACCTGTTATCTTCGGTATGCCAATTGTATTGAATCCGATTTATATCATTCCTTGGCTGATCGTTCCACCTATATGTGCAGCTATCGCTTTAGGCTTTACAATGGCTGGCATTATTCCTCCTGTATTTGTTCAGGTACCTTGGGTTATGCCTGTTGGTATCTACGCATTTATGGGAACTGGCGGTAACATTCTTGCTGCATTGGTTTCAATCTTATGTTTGGGCGTTTCCTTTGTATTATGGACACCATTCGTTATGTTGGCAAACCGTATGCAAGCAAAAGAAAACGAAGGTCAGTTTGACACAGAATAAGCAGTACACTTGCAGGGAGGGGAAAATCCCTTCTCTGCTTTTTTAAAAAAGGAGAATATAACCATGGAAGGTATTGAACTAATTTGTTTCCAGATCATTTCTGCAGTAGGTATGGCAAGAGGAAGCTACATTGAAGCAATTGATCTGGCAGAACAGGGTAAATTCGACGAAGCTGAAGCAAAAATTAAAGAAGGCGATGAATTCTTCACCGGTGGACACAGTGCACATGCACAGCTGATTCAAAAAGAAGCAAACGGTGAAAACACAGAAGTTGTATTACTGCTGGTTCATGCAGAGGATCAATTGATGTCTGCTGAATCATTTAAGATTCTGGCAGAAAAATTTATCGCATTAAATAAAAAAATTGAAAACAAATAAGGAAACTTATCAACATAAATGATGAAGAAAGAGGTAATACGTATGGAAAAGTGGGCATCTTGGCAGGTCTTTATGATCGGTATCGGATTATTATTTATTATGTTTTCACAACAAATGGCAAATCCATTTCCAATGATCATTGGAGGATTGTCGATTGTTTTGTTAGGTGTCATCATTCTGAAAAAGTCTGCCCAAAAGGAAAGGAGGAAGAATGGGAAATGGTAGAATTTCCAAAATCATTCTTCTTCGGAAGCGCAACCAGCGCTACACAATGCGAAGGTGCTCATACATCGTATGATAAAGGAGCAGATATCTGGGATCTTTGGTATGAACAAGAACCATTTAAATTTCATGATGAAATTGGTCCAGGCACAACTTCCACTTTTTATGAACACTATCAAAGTGATATCCAGCTTTTAAAAGCAACCGGACACAATTCTTTTCGGACATCTATCAGCTGGTCGCGCTTGTTCCCAAAAGGATATGGTGAAATCAATGAAGATGCTGTTCGCTTTTATAAAGATGTATTTCAAGAATTAAAGGCGAATGGTATTGAACCTTTTGTGAATTTATATCACTTTGATATGCCAGCAGCTTTGCAGGAAATCGGCGGTTGGGAAAATCGACAGGTAGTTGCATATTATCAAGTATATGCAAAAACTTGTTTTACCTTATTCCATGAAGAGGTAAAACATTGGTTTACCTTTAATGAACCTATTGTCCATGTGGAATGTGGTTATTTAAGTTGTTATCACTATCCATGTAAGGTAGATCCCAAAGCGGCAGTTCAAGTAGCATACCACACAGCACTTGCCAGTGCCCTAGCCATTCGGGAATATCACAAGATTGATAAGGAAGGCAAGATCGGTATCGTGTTAAATTTGACTCCGGCATATCCTCGAAGTGATCATCCGGCAGATGTAAAAGCGGCTACAATCGCCGAATTGTTTGCGAATAAGAGTTTTCTGGATCCTTCTGTTAAGGGTGAATATGATCCCATGTTAGTTGAAATTATTCGTAAACATGACTTAATGCCAACATATACACAAGAAGATTTGCAAGTGATTAAAGAAAATCGTGTTGACTTCTTAGGGGTTAATTATTATCAGCCGGTGCGGGTTTGTGCAAAAGCCAATATGCCTAATCCGGATGCTCCTTTTACACCAGAATATTACTTTGATCATTATGAAATGCCGGGAAGAAAGATGAATCCTTATCGTGGATGGGAAATTTATCCAAAGGGGATCTATGATATTGCGATGAATATTCGTGATAACTATGGCAACATTGAATGGATGATTACGGAAAATGGTATGGGTGTGGAAAATGAAGAACGCTTCCGTAAAGATGGAAGAATTAAAGATGACTATCGTATAGCATTCTTTAAAGACCATTTAACATGGCTGGCAAAAGGCATAAAAGAAGGCAGTCATTGTATCGGTTACCATGTCTGGACCTTTATTGATTGTTGGAGCTGGCTGAATGCCTATAAGAATCGTTATGGTTTGGTAGAACTAAACCTTGCAACACAAGAAAGAATCATTAAAAAAAGTGGTCGCTGGTTTAAAGAACTGGCAGAACACCATGGCTTTGAATAGATTTGTAATACAAGAGAGATTTATGTATAATACCTTTATAAATAAGCGTTTTTAAGGAGTGAGCAAGATGATACAGGTACAGGAATTGTTATATATTGATGCAGCTGATTTCTTCAAGCACATCGCTGAATCTGTTGCGTACGATATTTCTGAAGCAACTGGGAAAAAGGTACGTGTCAAACAGCTTCATAAAGGGTTTTCTTATAAGAAAACGATGAAGAATAAAGTAGGACGCAAAGGGGAAGTGGATATCAATATCACAGAATGGGATCCACCGCATATTTACAAAGCCGAGTTTTCCTCTTATGGAGGGGTGAACACGTTAAGCTATGAGATTGAAGATTTAGCAGACGGTCGTATCGGAGTAACCTATAGCGAAGATTTTAAAGGAAGAAACAGAAGCAGTGACTGGAACTTCAAGCTTATGAACTTGTTTTATAAAGGTAGAGCAAAAAAACGTGCAACACGACTGTTAAGAGCCGTTGAAAAATATGCACAAGAAGAAAAAGCAAAAGAAAATAAAATAGAAGATAACCAAGAAGCATAGGCTGTCAACTCAAAGGAGGCTAATCATGGCTAGATTAGGAATCTGTCTGTATCCGGAGCATTCCACTTTGGAAAAGGACAAAGAGTATATCACACTGGCGGCAAAATATGGTTTCAAAAGGATCTTTACATGTTTATTAAGTGTGGAAAAAAGCAGGGAAGAAATCGTCAAAGAATTTCGCGAACTGATGGACCATGCACACACTTATGGCATGGAAGTTATCTTGGATGTCGCGCCTTTCGTCTTTGAACGTTTAGGCGTATCCTATGATGATCTTTCTTTCTTTAAAGAAATGCATGCAGATGGCATTCGTCTGGATGAGGGATTCGATTCTTTGAAGGAAGCACAAATGACCTATAATCCAGAACATTTGAAAATTGAAATCAATGCCAGTTTAGGTACAAAATATTTAGATAACATCATGAGTCATTATCCCAATTTGGATACGATCATCACCTGTCATAACTTTTATCCACAGCGTTACAGTGGATTGAGTTATGCACACTTTGCAAAATGCAGTAGCGATATTAAGGCGCAAAATATTAAGGTGGCTGCTTTTATTTCTTCACAACAGCCCAATACCTTTGGACCTTGGCCGGTCAATGAAGGCTTATGTACCTTAGAAATGCATCGTGATTTACCGGTTGATGTTGCCGCAAGACATTTATTTGCGACACGTTTGGTAGATGATGTTATCATTGCCAATTGCTTCGCCAGTGAAGAAGAATTGGCTATATTATCCAAGATTGATCCGGGTAAATTAACCTTTAAGATTGATTTTGAGGCGGATTTACTTCCTACAGAAGAGAAAATCTTATATGAACATCCACACTTTGTCAGAGGTGATATGAGTGAATACATGGCACGAAGTACCATGCCTCGGGTAACCTTTGCGAAAGAAAGTGTGCCACCAAAGAATACAAGAGATTTGAAACGTGGCGATGTTGTCATTATCAATGATAAGTATGCACGTTACAAAGGGGAATTGCACATTGTCTTGAAAGATATGCCAAATGATGGAAGGAAAAATGTTATTGGACATATTCCAGCCAACGAAACCATGTTATTGGATTATATTAAACCATGGCTGACTTTTGGCTTTATGAAATAAGATAAAAGCTTCATCGGAAAGGGAGGTGAATGACTTGGCTACCCCACGTTACCTCGAAATTAAGCAACAGCTATTAGATGAGATCAATGGGAAACCAGTGAATTCACCGATAGCATCTGAGCGCGAACTGGCAATTCGGTTTGACGCCAGTCGTATGACCGTCCGCAATGCTGTAAATGAGCTTGTGGAAGAAGGTGTGTTATATCGCGACAAGAATAAGGGTACATTTGTCGCTGACCGTAAACTGATTAAGAAAAATCTAACTTCAGAATTATTACAGGAACATGATGCCATGGATTTCAGCGTTATTTATTTTTCTGTAAAAAAGGCCGAAGAAATGGCGCCTTACCTAGAAATAAAAGAAACGGATTATATGTTGAGAGTAGTACGCGTCAATAAGATTAATCATCGTCCATTGAGTGTAGAAGAGGTATATTTCATCCGAAGTTTGGTGAGCGACGATGAAATTAACCATTTAAAAGAGCTGCTGAATCTGAACAGTTATATTGAACAGGGGACGGTAACCCAACGATTTCATCCAATGATCGTGCCTGCACAATATGCCAATCAGTTAAAAATAAAGATTACAACACCAATCATTATGGCAGAAAGTACGATTCGCAGTAAAAATGGTAAACCTCTGGTTTACATAAAAACGTTTTATAACCCTTTCGAAAAAACAATCGAAATTACTTCATAATACCTGTTCTGCAGGTATTTTTTCTATAAAAAAGATTAAAAATCTGATCATCTGCATAAACACAGGGACTTTAAGCAATATGAATGAAAAGGCAAAAGAGATTTACCACTAATTTACTAGATTGAAAGAACCTTGATACGTCAAAGAAAATAGCATTTCATACAAGATATGAGATGTCTTTTCGTTGCTGTAACACAGCATAACTTGTCCTTTTTCTGCTTGATTATCTATCATTTTTTAGAGCATGCATTGTCAAGAGCTTGTTGCGTAAGCAATGCTTGCACTCTTGAAAAAACATGGGATAAAAAAATATATATAACATATAGCAGAAAACGGATGACGGTCTATATTGCAAATGTTATAATATTGTCAATTACCTTATTTATACGGGAGAAGAATATTATGGATTTTGCTATATTTAGATTGTTTATAAGAGTTTCATTATTTGTTATAGCGTTAATTGCTTGCATTATCTATCTAATTAAAAAAAGAAAACTTATCTATTCGATATTTTTTGATAAAGAAGCGATAAAAAAAGAATATACTGGAAAAAATGATATAATATTTCTTCGATTGGCGAATGCCGTCTTTATGATAATTGCCATTCTTTTAATCTTATATTTGAAAGATTTTGTTTTAGATATGCCTTATATCATAAACAAACAGTATAGCTATGCAGAAGGATATGTGACTGAACAAGCTCATGGTGGTGCGGATGTATCTTCTGAAAGAAGAAGTATTTTTCTATATGATGAAGTTACAAATGATGAAATCGAATTTACAGTATTTTCTGGGTATGTTGATAAACATACTTATTTAAAAATACAGTATCTTCCACATACGAAATATGGTGCTATTTTAGAAGATAAATAACATACAATTTTTTCTTTTTTGGTAATGTGATGCTATTAGTTGAACAGACGGAGTGAGCCTGCGGCGAGCGAAGATTAAGCCCCCGTTATCTAAAAAAGGGGGCAGAAAAAACAAAAGACAATGGACATTCACAAACGGAAAAAGCTGTATTTACAAGGTAAAACTGCATTTTATAAGGTGTGATATAAAAAGTATCTATT